>Ga0208848_1000078_pt1 | contig 17768 bp, 19 predicted proteins | sample NGESurshal072012_2_FD_184455 | JGI IMG/M metagenome (GOLD analysis project Ga0208848, IMG submission 184455) | Arctic peat soil microbial communities from Barrow, Alaska - NGEE Surface sample 210-1 shallow-072012 (SPAdes) | ecosystem: Environmental > Terrestrial > Soil > Wetlands > Peat ... | reverse complement strand
TGCATAAGCTCGAGGCCGAGCGGTCCGTAGCTCACTTTGACCATGGACTGGGTCGCCACGGCGCCCACGCCTGCAAGAGCCCAGGGCACGGCGGGGCTCACCTGGAAGTAATGCGACTGCACCGCCACCCCGAACTCGCCGGTCTTCTTGTCACGAGCGACTATCGAGTAGGTCACGACGTCGGTATGTTAAGGCGCGGATGGCGTACTACCGAAAACCCGATTGGTTCACCCAGCGCATCTTCAACCCCGCGGTCGCGTTGCTGACGCGAGCCGGCGTGAGCATCTGGGGCTCGCGTGTCCTGAGGGTGCGGGGCCGCACGTCGGGGGAATGGCGAAGCCATCCGGTCAACCTTCTGACCTACGAGGGCAAGCAATATCTCGTTGCACCACGAGGGCTCACGCAGTGGGTCCGCAACATCCGCGTAGCAGGCGGCGGCGAGCTGCTCCTCGGCAACAAGGTCCAGCGCTTCAAGGCGGTGGAGATCGCTGACGAAAAGAAGGTGCCGATCCTGCGCGCTTACCTCAAGCGATGGGCGGTCGAGGTGGGGATCTTCTTCCGGGGCGTCCGGGCGGATTCATCGGATGAGGACCTCAGACGCATCGCCCCCGACCATCCGGTATTCCGAGTCGAGCCGGCCGGCTAAGGCTCGTCAGTCTCGTAGCGGAGCTCGCGCGGCTTCGACGCCTGCCACCGCTCGATCCATGAGCCCTGGATGTCCGGCTGGCGCGGTTCCGCCGCGAGGGCACGGACCGCCTTCTCGACCCTGGCCGTGAATTCGCGCGAGCCTTCCTTGGGCTGCGGCGACATCGGCTTGCCGATGCGCACTCGCACCGGGCCAGGGAGCGGCAGCTTCTGGGCTCTGGGCATGATCTGGTAGGCGCCCCGGATGTGCATCGGCACGACCGGGGTGCCAGTCTCGTTGGCGAGATGCCCGACCCCAGCCTTGAACTCCTGGATGCGCCCGTCAGGAGAACGGCTGCCCTCCGGGAACAGAACGAGATTCCAGCCCGATTTAAGCAGCTGGCTGGAGCTGTGCAGCTGGGCCTGGGCGCCCCCAGTTCGCGAGAACGGAAAGGTGTTCAGGAAGAGGCTGACGATGTTGCCGAGCAGGGGGCGCTTGAACCAGTAGTCGGCCGCGGCGGCAACCACGGTCCGGTCGCGAGCCCTATCGGTAAGGGCATGCAGGATCAGCGAGGTGTCGGCGTGGCTGGAATGATTGGCGGCAAAGATCACGGGCCGCTTGAGCTCGCGCACCCATTCACGTCCTTCGACCTTGGGGTGAGCCATCGCCTCGGTGAAGGGCAGCAGCAGACCGCGCTGGATCAGGTACCTGATGGAGCGCACCGGCTCCTGGCGAGCCCAACTGAGGTCGCTCGCCGGAGTGGGAACCACGGCTCCTTGCTCGGGCCACGTGTGCGGGCGAGGCGTGTCCCAATGCCATGCGCGGCGCACGCGCATCACGTCGTTCGTGATGCGGCTCATCGTGCCGATCAGCCCGCTGAGCCCACCTTCGCCGGAATACCAGGTCATGAGCTAATGCCGTTCGGGTTCCCTCTCATTACTCAACATCCGCGAGCATGATCGGGGGCATGCGAAGGTGAGTGATGCTCGGGTGACGCCCGACCGTCTGCTCGGCCATCTCAAAGGCGTCTTCAAGCGTGGTTGCAGCCTTGAAACCGAGGCGGTGCACGACCTCACGCTCCCCGCCCACGACGATGATGTCGCCCGCGTGCTCCATCGCGTGCGCGCCCCAATACCAGGCGTAGAACGGATGCACGCCGTGATACGCATGTGATTTGCGGTAGAGCTGCCGGAACCATGGGTCTTCGGCAAAACGCAGCTCGTACTTGGACTCGATCTCGGCCGGGTCTGTCGTATCGGCCAGCACCTCGTCGTAAAAGTCGATATAGCTCGGGTGTTGCACGGCATCGAACTCGTAGCGGCAGGGATGGGTGAGGATTAGCACGCCACCCTTTCGAAGGACTGGCTTGTTTCGATAGAAGTTGAACAGGTAGCCGACGCCCATGCAGACGACCAGCACCGGGTTCATGGGCGAATTTATGTTGTATGGGCCCAGGTATGGCACGCCGATCGTGACGATGTCCGTCTGTCCCTCGACGCGCACACTGAGCTGGTTGCGCACCGCCTCGAGCGTCTTGTCATGGACGGCGTCGACCTGGCCCGCCTGCACGGTCGTCATGCCGTAGGGCGCCCGCATCGCGTGAAAGACGCTGCGCTTGAACGCGGGCGGCGCAAGGTCGGTCATCTGCTTCATTGCGAGAAACATCGCCTGGTCTTGAGCGCTCCAATCCGTCTCGCGCTTCTGCATGAAGTTCGCGATCGCGGGAAACGCGTGGTTGTTGACCGTTGTCTCGATATGGAAGACACGAACTGTGTCCTCGATGAGCTGTCCCTGCCGGATGCACGAGTGATGGAGGGCGGAGTCGGGCGGATTCATATAGGAGCGCGAAGCGAGCAGCGTCTTTACGTTGTGATGGGCGCGGATGCCCCGATATGACGCGAGTCCGGTGGCCATCGACTTGTGTCCGCCATCCATCGGGACCAGGGTTAGATTGACGTAAACGACCAGGTCGGATTCGGCTGCCCGCTTGTGCAGCGTGACCTCTTCCCCCTCCGAGGTCTTGCCGATGTAGACGTTGAGCTCGGGGTCCTCCCCATCGTGCTGGTACAGGCGATCGGGCCAGAACGTGCTGAAGATGCGCTCGCCGACGATGTGCCGGATCTCGTCCTCTGTCATGCGCCGGTGCAGGCCGAGTGCGGCAATCAGGTGGATATCCTCGACGCCCGCCTCGGCCGCCATGTCGATGACCTCTTCCATGACGAGCTGCCGCACGTCTGGCGCCGCCATCGGGGGTAGTGGAAGTGAAAGATCGTCGAACGCGATCGTGAGCTTCATCCCGCGGCGCAGAAGGGATTTGAGCGGGTCATCCTCGAGCGGCTTAGCCAGCGCACGCTTGATCGCCCGCTCAGGATGTGCGATCGCCTCGAGCGGGTCCGGCGGGTAGACGATGCGCGCTCCGAGCGGAAGCTTCTCGAGCCGCACTCCCTCCCCGTAATGGAAGAGCACGGGTGGGGTGTTTCGGTCGACTTCGATCACCGCACCCGGACGTCCCATCAGATTTGCAATCCTCGCAGATCGAATGCGACCTTCACGGCCCCCAGCCGTCCTGCGCTCATCGCGTACGCGATCGCATCGCGGTATTCGCCGAGGCCGAACAATGGACCGGTCAGCGTCTCGAGATGCATTTCGGGCGCTGCCTCGAGGGCGAGCTCGAAGGTGCGCTTACCTTTCTTCTTCGGCTCTGAGCCGTATGCATAAGCTCCGATAACGGTCAGCTCGCGCTGCCAGATCGGCGCCCAGTCGACCCTCTCCTCCCCTGGCATGCCCACCACCACGACGGTCCCGCCCTCGCGAGTGAACCGGACCGCGTCGTTCAGGGTGTCGGCGCGGCCGACGCACTCGAAGGTCACATCGGCGCCGCCAAGCAGCAGGGAACGATTCATGCTGTCGAGCCGCCGGGCCCCAGTCGCGAAGCGGATGCGCTGGAAGACTTCGGCGGGCGAGATGACCTGGTCAGCGCCGAGCTTGCGCGCCAGGTCGCGCTGCGTCGGATGCTTGGCGACCGCGATCAGGCGCTTTGGCGGCGTGAAGAGCTTGACCGCCGCAACGGTGAGCAGCCCGATCGTCCCGGAGCCGGACACCACGACGATGTCGTCCTTGCCGGCGCCTCCGCGCAGCGCCGCGTGCACGCAGCACGCGAACGGCTCGATGAGCACGGCCGCTTCGTCCGACAGCGTACCGGGAACCTGGTGCAGCTGGGACGGATGCGCCACCAGCACCTCACCCCAGCCCCCACCTGTGTCCGCGCAGTAGCCGGTCTGCAGGCCGACCTCGATCGGGCCTTCGGTCACGTTGTAGCAAAGGCCGGGCCGCCCTTCAGCACAGCGCGGGCATGGAGGGTCGATTCCCCGCACCTTGCACCCGAGCGCAGGCTCGACGACAACCCGCGTGCCGTCCTCGAGCTTGCCGACGACCTCGTGGCCGGGGACGAACGGATAGCTCGTCAACGGGTCGAGATACAAAGACACATGGCCCCCGATTGCGGCCAGGTCCGAGCCGCAGATGCCGCTCAGCGTCGGCATGACGCGAACCCAGTCGCTCGTCGGGAGCTCCGGTTCGGCCACGTCGCCGAGCTTCAGCATCGACAGCGCGCTGGTCGCGACGTCGGGCCGGCCGCCCGCAGCCTTCACGATGGCGTAGGCGGGGATCGAGCGTACGTACTGGAGGGCTAGCGTCTCACCGCCTCCCGGTACTCTGCCGAACGAGGGTCGGGCATCGGCAGACGCCAGTTTCCGGGGGCCATCCGCCACCGCTCGATCCGCCAGCCGCGCTGCCCGGCGACCTGCGACAGCCGCGCGTCGGGATTGACGGCAACCGGGGTGCCGACCAGTTCCAGCATCCCGAGGTCCGAAAGCGAGTCGGCGTACGCGAAGCTCTCGGACAGCACGATGCCGTTCTTCGCGGCGTACTCCTCGAGCAGGGTGCCTCGCGCCTCTCCCGCCGGCGGAGGCGCTTGAAGGTCGCCTGTCAGCCGGCCTTCCTTGGTCAGCAGATGGGCGCAGTCGACCTCAACGTCCAGCAGCTCGGCCAGGGGTTCGACCACCACGTCCAACGCGCCGGTGAGCAGCAGCACGCGATGGCCGGCCCGTTTGTGCTCGCGGATTCGGCGCATCCCTTCCGGGTAGATTCGCCGCAGCGTAACGGCATCAAGAGCCTCCCGGCCCAATGCCTTCATGACCTCGTAGTCGAGCCCGTCGTACTCGCGGTAGAAGCTGCGCTGGAACTCGGCTCGCGACCGACGCTCGAGATACAGCCAGCGTGGAGCCTCGCGGAGCATCTGTGCCATGAAGCGCGGCCATTCGTCGATCGGCTGCGCGCGCAGGCGCATCCACAAGAAGTACTCGACGACATTGGTTTCGACCAGCGTGCCGTCGACGTCGAAGACAGCAAGCACGTCGCTTCGACCTCTGCGCCGTTCGATCGCCGCACGCACGGAGCTGGACTCGGCTTTGACCGCCGTGCTGCCGGTCGGCTGCTTGCCTTTGCCCGCCGCCGTTTCCGCGCGCGACATGCGGACGACCGTCGGGAAGTGCACGTCCTGGAAGTAGTGCTCCCAGTCGTACAGCGCGGCGTCGAAAGGAAAGATCGCTCGCTCGGCAGGCGGCACCTTCTCCCAGATCGACATGAGGTTTCGGGTGTCGAAGACGCAATCGACCTCGGTGTAAACGCCATAGAGCTGGATCAGGTTCACGCCACGCTCCAGGCGCTCGCGCTCTGCATTCAGCTCGTCGGACACGTCCGCGATACTCGCGCCGAGAGGCAGGCGCTCGACCACCCACTGGGCGGCTTCGACAAACCGCAGCGCGGTTCGAGCGCGCGTGGACAGCTCCTCGCGAGTTGGGTACGTCCAGGTTGGAGTGCCGATCGCCTGGCCATGGCGGTCGCGCAGCGGGTGCTTGCCGAAGTACCGCGCCGCCGAGTCGGTCATGCCCCGGAAGCGCAGGGGGTTGCGGCTCCCGGAAGCGGCGTGATACACGCGAGGCGTCGAGTCCGCCGGAGGATTCGCCGCGACGGCGAGCACCGTGTTGACGACGAAGTCGGCCGGGATGATGTCGAGCACCGAATCGGGAAGCCCCGAGAAATCGCGAAGGATGCCGCGTCCGAAGGCCAGGATGAGCGGCTCCGCCATACGAAAGCCTTCGAGCCATCCCGGAAATGGTTCATCGAGGGCGCTCTCGATGATCGACGGCCGCACGATCGACAGCGGGATGTCGCCATGAAGCTCCACGACCGCGTGCTCTGCCATGGCCTTTGTGAAGGAGTAGATGTCGGCGAAGCCCATTGCATTCGCGTGGACCCGACCGCGCTCGATGAGGCGGTCTTTCACCCATCGATCACGCAGCCGCTCGGTTGCCCTCGCGACTGCCGGCGTGCCGGCCGGTCCCATACGCGAGCGCGCTTCGCGCCCGAGGCGGTTGAGGATCTCGGGGCGGCGCGACTCCTCCTCGACGGGTCCTCGCAATTTCGAAAGCACTTCCGCCTCGTGCCGCCAGTTGAGGCCGGGATCGTGCGGAGCCGCTTCTCGGACGAGCCCGCGCAGCATCCCGCCAACGTATGCCGTCGAGATGTGAACCAGGTGCGGCCGCGCGCCGGTTGCCTTGAGCGCTTCCACCATTCGAGCCGCTCCCAGCAGGTTGGTCTGGGCTGAAAGATCGGCGGGGTTGTCGAACTCGACCGCGGCCGCCGAGTGGATCACGATCTCGCACGTGCGCAGCAGCTCGCGCCCAGCGTCGTTCAGCCCGAGCCCTTCACGCCCCAGGTCGATCTCGACGACCGCGAGCTTCTCCTTGACGAGCTTTGCAAAACCGGCCTCGCCGCGCTCTTCCTTGAGGCGCTTGAACGCGGGGCTCGATAGAACCTCCCTCTCCAGGCGCTCGGAGGCCGGTCGGCGCGCGCTCGAACGGATCGCCAGGTTGATGCGTCCCACTTCGGGGATCGACCGCAGGCACTTCTCGACGATCGACTTGCCAAGGAAGCCGGTGCTGCCGGTGACCAGGATGGTCTTGCCCTTCAAGGCCTCGGCGATCAAGACCGCGTAAGTCTAGTTCTCAGGTTCGAGACGCCGTACGTCAGAGAGCCTCTGCGAGCTCCGGCCTTATCCGGCTGCTATGTCAAAAGAGGTCGCCCCCCAACCGGACCTCCCCTAGCGGGGGAGGGCCTTTACTGAACCTCGCCGTGGTTGACGGCCGGCACCGCTACCAGCGGGGATCCGCCCGAGTCTGTCCAGCCGAGGTTTGTGGTGACGGAAACCCAGAACCAATAGCTCTGGCCGGGCCGACCCTGGAAGACGGCCGTGCCGGCTCCGACTCCGGTGAGCCAGGACTTCATCTGCCCGTCCTGCTGGACGGCATCGACCCGGAAGCGGTTACCCGCGCCTGGGCTCGACCATGACACGTCGATCGAGTTGGCATTATTCGGATCCAGCTCCGCCGTAGCGCTGACTGACGGCAGAGGCACATCTGCGAATCGCGGCGAGCCGGAAATCCAGAGGTCGCCCAGGTCCAGCGGCCAGGGGTCGGGATACGAACCCGACCAGCCGTAGGGGTCGACCGGCGAGAGGCTGCGGTTGACGTAGTAGACCCCGAAGTGGAGGTGCGGGCCGGTGGCGGTGCCGGTCATGCCGGAGATTCCGATCACCTGTCCGCGCTGGACGTGCTGGCCGTTCACGACGTCGATCCGCGAGAGGTGGCCGTAGTACGTCCGCAGGTTGTTGCCGTGGTTGATCTCGATGGTGAGCCCACTCAGGCACGTGTGGCAGTTGGGGTCGATCCAGTTGGCGTACATGACGGTGCCGGGTGCGGCTGCCGCCACAGGCTCGTACGTGAGCCCGTAGTCATAGCCGTCGTGGCCGTCGTAGTAGAGGTAGTCGTGGCCGGCCGGGGTCTGCGCATAACCCGCATCGAACGTCGGGTCCGCGCCACCGACCTTGGCCGAGGCCTGGGTGCCGTCATAACGGCAAACGACTCCGTTGATCCCGTAGTCGGGGGAGCAATGATCGAAGACCGAGGTGACGAAATGCGGCCCCATGAACGGCAGCGTGAGGAAGGCGATGGACGCGGGCCGCTCGCCGGAGTCGCCTGCGCCGGTCTCGACCGAGCCGTAGTTCGTTTGGCTGGGGTAGTACCACCTCACGTACTTCTCGGCCTTCTGGCCCGGAGCCTGCGGCTGAGAAGCCTGAACGGGGACGCCGTACAGGAATAGGGCGAGGAAGGTGACGACAAAAGCCAATACCCGCATAGCCTATGAAACGGAGAATCCGAGTTTAGGTTGCGTTCCAGCGCACCTGGCCGCGGATTTGGTTAAGTTTCGCAAATGCCCCCTGCCCCGGCTTCAACCGGCACCATTCTGAGCCAGGGTAGGTCGGCCGTCTACGAGGAGCCGATCGGCCCTGCCGGCGTTCGTATTCGCGAGCGGCCCAAGACAGATGTGGCGCCCGGCTCGGTCGCGGTGGCGATCAAAGCCGCCTCGATCAACCACCTTGACCTGTGGCTGGCCCACGGAGCCCAGCGCGTCACCCCTCCTCGCGTGATCGCGGCCGACGGCGCCGGCGTCGTGCAATCGAGCGGAGATCCCGCCTGGCGCGCGGGCGACGAGGTCGTCCTATTCCCCACGCTGTGCTGTTGGGAATGCGAATGGTGTCGGGCAGGGCAAAACGTCAGGTGCGCGCGCTTTGGAGTGCTGGGAGAGCATTCCGATGGAGCGGCATGTGAGCTGATCCACATCGATGCGCGGAATGTGTTCCGCAAGCCTTCCGGCCTGTCGTGGCCCGAAGCCGCCGCGTTTCCGCTCACCTTTCTCACCGCCTGGCGCATGCTCACGACTCGCGCGCAGCTCCGCGCGGACGAAACGGTCCTCGTCGTCGGTGCCGGCGCGGGCGTGGCGGTGGCCGCGATTCGCATCGCCAAACACCTCGGCGCCCGCGTGCTGGCGACAAGCAGGTCCGAGGTGAAGCGCCGGCGCGCGCTCGAGCTCGGCGCCGAGGCCGCGTTCGATTCTGCGGACTTCAGCAAACCTGTACGCCAGGCGACCGGCGACGGAGTCGATGTCGTGTTTGAGCACGTGGGACCTGCGACCCTCGAGGAGTCCATGCGCTCCCTTGCCATGGGCGGGCGCATCGTCACGTGCGGCTCCACGTCGGGAGTCAAGGCGGAGATCGCCATGCCGAGGCTCTTCTTCCGTCAGGCGGGTCTGCTCGGATCGACAATGGGCAATGTGGACGAGTTCGAGTCGGTGCTTCGGGCGATCGACGCGGGCCTGCGGCCGGTGGTTGACAGCGTCTATCCGCTGGTGGATGTCCAGGCTGCGCTGACAAGACTGGACGCAGCGGAGCAGTTCGGGAAAGTCGTGTTGTCGGTTTCAGAAGGTTAGCGAGGAGACGATTCTGCCATGAAGGGTTTCAGGACATTCCTGCTTAGGGGCAACGTCGTGGACCTCGCGGTCGGCGTGGTCATCGGCGTGGCGTTCGGCGCGGTGGTGACCGCCTTCGTCAAAGACCTCATGACGCCCCTCATCGCCGCTTTGTTCGGCACACCTGACTTCGCCAGCCTGACCTTCACCGTCAACAGCAGCAAGTTCCTGTATGGGGACTTGATCAACGCGGTGATCTCGTTCGTGATCGTCGCGGCAGTGATCTACTTCTTCGTGATCGCGCCTTTCACGGCGCTGGTCGCGCGCTTCCACAAGGAGCCGCCGGCCGACCCGACGACCAAGAAATGCCCAGAGTGCATGAGCGAGATCCCGATCGAGGCGCGCCGCTGCGCGTTCTGCGGGGAGTTGGTGCGGGAGACCGCCTAGTCGAGCGCCGCCAGCTGGGCGACACGCTTCACGAGGTGGCCCTACTTCTTCCTGGTGGGGACCACCCACAGCTTGGCGGCCGTGTCGAGGCTCACCGTGACCGAACGCTTCCCAGTGCGGATCTGGATCGTGTGGGCGACACCGTCCGTCTCGACCACAGCGACCTCTCTGCCAGGTGTCAGGCCCCGCTCGTGCAGGTAGGCGAGCAGCAGAGGCGCCTCGCGCTCCGCAACCTCCGACACCCGCGTGATCGAGGCACGCGCGCCCACATCCAGGTGCGTGAGCCTCAGCTCGTTCGGAGCTGCCTCCGAATAGCCCGGGATCGGATTGCCGTGTGGGCACGTCCGGGGCCTTCCCAGCACCTCGTAAAGCCTCTTCTCCACCACGTCGGAGACCGCGTGCTCCAGGCGCGCGGCCTCTTCGTCCGCGGTGATCCAATCGAGGCCCAGCTCGTCGGTCAGCCAGCGTTCCATGATCCGGTGCCTTCTGACGATCGCCTCCGCCAGGCGCCGCCCCTTCGCGGTGAGCTCGATCTCCTTGCGCGCGTTCAGGCGCACCATGCCATCGCGGGTCATCCGCCTCAATGCGACCGTAACGGTGGGCCGGCTCACGCTCAGCCAGACCGCCAGCCGCGCGCTGCGCAGCGACTCGCCTTCCGACCACATGTAGTAGATCGCCTCGAGATAGTGCGACACCACCTCGGAAGGGGCATGAGAACCGCCATTACGGGGCCCCCTCGAAGGAGCCCCACGGACTCGCAGGCTCCGCCTTGAGTCCGCGGGGACCCCTGTCACGGCGAAGCCTCAGAGTTCGAGGGGCACTTAGACTTCTCTAATCGAGACTTTTGCATCTACTAATCGCCAGGTAGAACTATGAGCCAAGCCGCGGCGGTCGGACTTGGGGCAATCGCCGGGGCCACAGTTTTCCTCGGCCTGCCCGTGGCGCGGCTCCGCGGTCTGCCGAAGTATGTCCAGGGCTTTCTGAACGCGTTCGCCACCGGAATTCTTGTATTCCTGCTCTGGGACATCCTGAGCCACGCGGGCGGACCAGTGACCGCCGCGCTCGAACAAGGCCAGCGCGGATCGTTTACCGCTATGGCTCTCATCTTCGCCGGAGGGATCGGAGCGGGCCTGCTGGGCCTGGTTTACTTCAATCGCACCCTGTTCAGCCACCTGAGACATGGAACTGCAACCCCAAACCCGCGCTCGCTTTCGCTGGCCATCGCCACCGGGCTTGGACTGCACAACCTCTCCGAAGGACTCGCGATCGGCGAGTCCGCCCACGTCGGCGCGATCGCGTTCACCGGGGTGCTGGCGGTCGGCTTCGCACTGCACAACATCACCGAAGGGTTCGGCATCGCGGCGCCGATGACCACCGAAACAAAGTCGGCGTCGTGGGGGTTTCTCGCCATCGCCGGTCTCATCGGCGGCGGACCCACCTTCGTGGGGACATGGATCGGGTACCTGGCGAGCTCGCCCTATTTGTCGGTCGCGTTTCTAGCCGTTGCTGCGGGGGCCCTGCTGTACGTGCTCAACGAGCTCTTCAACCTGGGCCGCAAGCTCAACTCACCGCCGGCGTTCGCCTGGGGCCTGCTGTTCGGCTTCCTGACGGCCTTCGGGACCGACCTGTTTCTTACCGCCGCAAGCGGTGCCTAGCCGGCCGGCTTCAGCTGGCGTAGTCGAAGTCGGCAGATCCATCACCGTCGGGCTCGATGTCCTGCCAGTCCGGGAAGCGCCACCGGAAGAGCCGCTCCTGGACCTCGAACAGGCTGTCCAGCGTGTCCTGCACCTGGCCGCCGTCCCGCAGCGGCTCGCGCACATGGTTCGGCATGGTCTCGACCACCCCACGGAGCTCGGCGCGGACAGGTGCCGGCACCGTCTTGACCCCGTCGCGGTTCATCTCCTCGAGCCGCCAGAGCACCCGATCGGTGGCCTCCAGCATCCGCTGAAAGGCGTACCGGCGCCGGTTCTGCCGGCGAAGTGCGGTCTCCTGCTTCTCGATTCGGTTACTCGTCTGGTCGATCATGCTCAGCTACCTTTCTTAGCTTACCCGCTCGGGCGAGTTCACAAAGAGGCGATTTGACCGATTTCCCCGGCCGGCTCGAACAACTGTTCCGCCCGATCGACGACTGGGGCGAGTTCCGGAAGGGCGCCCGGCGGGCGGCGGTCGTATTCGTCCTCTACCGGCACGGCGACCGCTGGATGGTCCCGTTCGTCAGGCGCCGGGCCGATCTGCGGGACCATCCGGGGCAGGTCGCGCTTCCCGGCGGCGGGGTCCAGCAGGGTGAGTCGGCCTGGGAGGCCGGCCAGCGCGAGGTGCACGAGGAGATCGGCGTCCCGCTCGGCAGCCTGGTTCCGCTGGGCGCGGGCGACCCGATCTATGCGGCCGTCACCAACTTCTCGGTCGTGCCATTCGTGGCCCACCTGCCGGGCCCTGTGCCGCCCTTCGTGCACGACGAGCAGGAGCTCGACGGTGTCCTCGCCATCCCCCTGGACCGGCTCCTGGACGACGGCGCCTGGCTCGAGTCAGCCGATCCGTGGCGCTTCCGCTACCTCGCTCACGAGGAGAGCGTCGTGTGGGGGCTCACGGAGAGGATCGTGGCAGGCCTCGCGCCACAGCTCAGGCAAGCGCTCGGAAGCTGACGCCGGACGATCAGGGCTGAGGCGGTTTCGGTTCCATGTCACGCAGGCGGCGAAGGGACCAGGCCAGGTAGCCGCCCAGCAGCAGGACGGCGAACGCATAGGCGATGGCGAGGTAGATCACCGGTGGCCACGAACCGGCCTCGACCACGCTCACGGAATCGGCTCCGGTTCACGGCTTGTAACGATCGAGACATCTTGGGCAAACGCAGGCACCGTTGCGTCGGCCAGCACCTCGATGCGATAGCGGATGGCGATCATGACCGCCGCCAGGGCCAGCGTGCACGCCATGGTGACAAAGAACGTTGCGAGCATTTCGGGCGGAAGCGCGTCGTTGACGATGATTGGTCCGGGGTGCTGGGTGCGCCACCACGTGACGCTGAAGTGCACGAGCGGCACGTCGATGAAACCGAAGATGCCGACGACCGCGGCGAAACGCGCCGCCTGACGTCCTGGCTCGGCGAGGCGACGGACGAGCAGGTAGCCGGCGTAGATGATCCACAGGACCAGGGTCGAGGTCAGGCGCGCGTCCCACGTCCAGAAGGTTCCCCAGATCGGCTTGGCCCAGAGCATGCCCATGACCAGCGTGACGGTTGTGAAGACGACGCCCACGAGCGCGCCTGCCCGCGCCACCCTGTCAGCGGCGAGGCTTCCGTTGCGCAGATAGATCGCCCCGCCGAGCAGGACCACCGCGAAACATCCGTAGGCCGCGATGGCCGAGCTCACGTGCAGGTAGAAGATCCGCTGGACCGGGCCCTGCAGCGCGTCGGTCGGCGCGTAGAGGAAGATGGCGCCGCCCGCCACAAGCATCAGCGCGACCACGCCCAGCGCAGCCTTTTCGTATCTATTCATCGAGCACGAACCGTGCCGCCAACGACGTGAGCACCACAAACAGTATGTCGAAGTCGATCAGCAGGGCCAGGGCCTGGTCGTAGCTCCCGCTCGCCCCCATAGCGACCTGCACCGCTTGACCGCCGGCGACAATGAAAGGAATCCACAGCGGCAGAGTGAGCAGAGGCAGCAGAAGCTCGCGGGCGCGGATGCGGGCCACCATGGCGGCGAACAGACAGCCAAGCGCGGCCATCCCGATCGTTGCCAGCAGCACGGCCACGACAACCTGTGCCGTCAGCGGCGTCCCGAAGAACAGAGTCAGCGCTGGCAGGAGCACCGCCTCGCAGCCGACGAGCAGGAGGGTCGCCGCCAGCGCCTTGCCCGCAAAGATCGCCACGGGCGAAGCCGGTGTCATGAGCATCGCCTCGAGCGAAGCTTGCTCACGCTCCGCGGCAAAGGCACGCCCGAACGCGACCAGGCCGGCAAACACGAGGGTCAGCCACAGCACCCCGGGAGCGATCGACAGCGCGTTGCGAGAGTCGATTTGAAAGCCGAAGTTGGCAATCACGAGGGAGAGGATCACGAACTGGGCGAGTGCGGGTACGAGCTCGCGGGTGCGCCACTCCGCCCTCAGGTCTTTGCGTGCGACGGCCAGCGCGACCGCGATGGAGCTCGTCATCGCACCACGTGCAGCCGCGTCGCCGTACCCAGCGAACGGCCGTGCCGCAAGACGAGCGTCCGCTGGCAGAGCCGGTTCGCCAGCGCGTGGTCGTGCGTGGCGAGCACCACCGTGCGATCCGCCATCACTGCGGCCAGCAGCTCCGCTGCGTCCGAGCCGAGGCTCGCGTCGGGCTCGTCAAGGACGAGGAGCTTGGGATCGTGGAGTATCGAGCGGGCGATGGCGAGTCGCTGCTGCATGCCGCGGGACAACCGGCCCGCGGGGCGACTCGCCACCTCGCTTAAACCGACGAGGGCGAGCGTCTCTGCCACCCGCGTCCGGTCGACGCCCTGCAGGGTGCAGAAGAATTCCAGGTTTTCCGTGGCGGACAGAGCCGGGTAGAGCCCGGGAGCGTGGGCCACGAAGCCTATGCGCCGCCTGAGACGTCTCTTTTCCCGCAGAGCGTCCAGGCCCATGATCTCGAGCCGGCCCGACGTTGGACGCGCAGCTGTGGCGAGAATTCGGAGCAGCGTCGTCTTGCCCGCGCCGTTCTCGCCCAGAACCGCCATGTGCTCGCCCGTGTCGATCGTGAGGTCGATGGATTCGAGGGCGACCTCCGAGCCGAACCAATGGGTTAATCCATTGGCGACCAGGATGCTCATCGGACCCCCCCACCCGGCCTTCGGCCACCCTCCCCGGCAAGCGGGGAGGTGACTTGTCTATCCGGCCTTCGGCCGACCTCCCCGGCAGGCGGGGAGCTGACTTGTCTATCCGGCGTTTTACCCCACGAAGTCTTCGACTTCGCCGGGGCCCCTGAAGCCCGGCCGACCTCCCCGGCAGGTGGGGAGGCGACTGATTCATCCGGAGGCGTCTTGATCAACGGCCACATCACGAACGGACCGGCAACGAAAAGAAGCAGCGTCGCAACGATGAGCGCCATCTAAGTGGATGCAGCGGCAGGCACGCGACGCCTCACCGATTCGAGCGCAGGCGCCCTTTCTCCGAGGTTGCCCAGGATCACGCCGAGGATGATGATCGCCCCGCCGGCCCAGATCCAGCTCACAAGTGGATTGACGAAGACGCTGAACGAGGCCGACCCGTCGGCGTTGGCGCCGGCCAGCACGACATAGACGTCCGCCACAGGAGTGGTGCTGATCGCCACCCGAGTCAGTGACTGGCCACCGAGTCCCGCATAAGTCGCCCTGGCGGGCTCGAGGGTGGCGTCCCCGAGTCGCATCGCCGCGACGAGCTCAGTGTGGTCGGCCAGCTGGCGATCCTGGGACCCGACGTACGTGAGCGTGTATCCGGCGACGGTCACCTGCTGACCCGGTGAGAGGGTCACGTCTCTTTCCTGCTGCCAGAGGTGCGAGGCCGCGATGCCGGTCACGAGGACGGCGAGCCCGAGGTGCGCGAGGTAAGCGCCGTACCGCCGTCGCCTTCGACCCAGAAGCGACGGCATGCGCGACCAACCCCGGCCAAGCCGGGCGTACTGCGTGAAGCAGGTGGCCGCGACGGCTCCGGTCAGCGGAAAGGCCAGGAGCGCGGGCATCGAACGCACTCCGCCGACGACAAGCGTCGCCAGCACGATGACGGCGGTCGCGCCAGGCCACATCAGCGCTCGCACGGAAGGCGATCCCCTGAGGCCCCCTCGAACGCGCCCTGCCGCGCGACGCCACGGCAGAAGTGGGCCGGCAGCCATCAGGGCGAGGATGACGAGGAACAACGGTCCCGCGGCGCGCTCGTAGTACGAAGCGCCGACCACGCGCTGCTGCCCGAACATCCCCGACACCAACGGCAGCACGGTGCCCCACAGGACGACGACGATGACGCCGACAAGGAGCAGGTTCTGGAGCACGAACGCACCTTCGCGAGAAACCGGCGCCACGGGCTCGACACGACCGCCGAGGGCGTTGGAGCGAGCAGCGAGCAAAACCACGGAGAAGACGATGCAGAGGAACAGGAAGGCCAGGAACCACGGGCCGATGGCGCTGATGGCAAAGGTGTGAACCGACGGCACGACTCCACTGCGCACGATGAACGTGCCGAACACGACCAGGAGAAAGGCGACGATGACCAGCGAGAAGTTCCAAGCGCGCAGCCGGCCGCGCGTCTCCTGCACCATCGATGAATGCAGGTACGCGGTGGTCGCCAGCCACGGCATGAGGGCGACGTTCTCGACCGGGTCCCATCCCCAGTAACCGCCCCATCCGAGGACGTGGTAAGCCCACCACATGCCGAGGATGAGGCCGGTGGTCTGAAGGCTCCACGCGATGAGCGCGAAGCGTCTTGTGTGGGCGATCCAGGTGGAATCTGGGCGGCCGGCGAGGAGTGCCGCAGCTGCGAAGCAGAACGGGATGGCAAAGGACGCGAAGCCGGCGAGCACGACCGGCGGATGGATCAGCATCCCTCCGTCGCGGAGCACCGGATTGAGCCCGAGGCCGTCGGGCGGGGTGATTGAGAGCAGGTCGAACGGACTGGCCACCAGCACCAGGACGACGAGGAAGAAGGTCAGGATCACCGCCATCAGGCCCGTGGCGAAGGCGGCAAGCCTCACACCGAGGGAGGCGCTGGCGACGAGCGAGACGCTGCCGAGCACGCCGAGCACCAGCGCCCAGTAGAGAAGCGAGCCCTCCTGCCCACCGTAAAACCCCGCCGCGACGAGGGCTGTCGGTGTGGACAGGTCCGTGTGCTCTGTGACGTAGGCGAGAGAGAAATCGTGGCTGAGGAGCGCCCACTCGAGCACGGCGCCGGCAACCACGATCATCGCCGCCGCTGCGTAGAACGCTCGGCGGCCGACCTGCACCATGACAGCGTTTTCCTGCGCGCCGGCCCAGAAGGACAGCACGGCGGAAAAGCCACCCAGTACGAGCGCTGCGAGTAGGGCCCCGACGCCGATGTAGCCGAGGATCATGGGATCTTCACTGTGTGTAAGGGGTCGTCGAGAATCGCGACGGGCACTTGGCCAGCAGCGTTCGCGCGTGGAACACTCCGTCCTTTCCCAGCCGGCCCTCCGCGACCACGGTGATGCCCGGCTTGAAGATGTCCGGCAGCGTTCCCGTGTAATCGACCGGCACCGAGTCGGTCCCGTCCTTTTCGGTGAACATCACGTGCAAGCCGCCGTCGCTCTTCTGCACGTCGGCCTGGACGACGCCCGCGACGCGCACGTCGCCGCTGTCGGTATGCGAGCGCAGCTCACTCACCGTGAGGTAGTACTCGGCGGAGCCTCCGGACGCGGTGTAGATCAGGTAGCCGACGCACGCGGCGACGACCAGTGCCGGGAGAGCCCACCTCATGTCGCGATCAGCCCGAGATAGTGGTCGAGCGTCGGCGCATCGAGCGGCCCGACAAATGACGCCACGACTCGACCCTTCGCATCGATGAAGAACGTGGCCGGCAGACCCGCAACCCCATAGGACTGGTAGGTGCCCACAACGATCGGCCCGGCCGGGTAGGGATGTTGGTGCTGCTGCTCGAAGCTGCTGAAGCCCCCGAACGTGTCCTGGTTGTCAGCTCCGACAAACGCGACTCCAGGATGGGTGCCGGACGCGTTAGACAGGACACCGAGCTCCCGGACGCACGGCGCGCACCAGGACGCCCAGAAGTTCAGGACGACCGGCTTGCCCTGCAGCTGCGAAACGCGCACCTGCTGTCCTCCCTGGGTTTCGATGGCCAGCTGCGGCGCTGTTTTGCCCAAGAGCGGCGGGTTGGCGAGCGCCGCATGCTGGAGGCCCCAGGCAAGCGACACCATGAGCACCGAACCCAGGACGATCGCAACCGCCGCGACGATCCATCGCTGTGCGCCCTTTGTCCCACGAGCCTGGAGGCTGGGCCGTGAGTTCGCGGGGGCCCCCGATTGCGCGCGCCCGGCGCCAGACCCGCGGTTCACGCGCCTGAGTCTATCCCGGCTGTGGGAGGGCGTTCGCTTTCGCGATCCGAGCATAAAGGCGGCCGGACGGCTTGATCGTCCGCTCCAGAGTCTTGCGGTCGACCGCGATCAAGCCGAAGCGCATCTGGTAGCCGCGCGCCCATTCGAAGTTGTCCATGTTCGTCCAGTGAAAGTAACCGCGCACGTCGACGCCGTCCTGGATGGCGAGATGCACGTTGGAGAGGATCTCCGCCAGATAACGCTCGCGCCACTCGTCATCGTTGCTGGCCAGCCCGTTCTCGGTGATGTACACCGGCTTGCCGAGTCCCTTGAGCC
>Ga0208848_1000076_pt1 | contig 18191 bp, 18 predicted proteins | sample NGESurshal072012_2_FD_184455 | JGI IMG/M metagenome (GOLD analysis project Ga0208848, IMG submission 184455) | Arctic peat soil microbial communities from Barrow, Alaska - NGEE Surface sample 210-1 shallow-072012 (SPAdes) | ecosystem: Environmental > Terrestrial > Soil > Wetlands > Peat ... | reverse complement strand
CGCTTGGCTGCCTCGAGCCGTGTGTCGGCGAGGTCGATGACAACGATGTGCGCGGGGCTGAAGAGCTGCGCGGTGATCACCGCCGAGAGGCCGATCGGGCCGGCCCCGACGATGGCCACGACGTCACCCGGGGCGAGGCGGCCATTGAGGACGCCGACCTCGTAGCTGGTGGGGAGGATGTCCGCGAGCATGAGCAGGTCCTCATCGCTGACCCCCTTGGGGACCGGGTAGGTGGACGTGTCCGCGAACGGCACGCGCACGAACTCGGCCTGGGTTCCATCGATCAGGTGCCCGAGGATCCAACCACCGCCGCCGAGGCACTGGCCGTAGCGCCCCTCCCGGCAGAAGCGGCACGTGGCGCACGCGGTCACGCACGACACCAGCACTCGGTCGCCGGGCCGGAGGTGCTTGACGGCCGACCCGACCGACTCGACGGTGCCGACCGCCTCGTGCCCGAGGATGCGGCCGTCGGTGACCTGGGGCACATCGCCTTTGAGGATATGGAGATCGGTGCCACAGATGGTCGTGGCATCGACCCTGACGATGGCGTCGGTGTCAGCTGCGAGCTCGGGCTTGGGGACGTCCTCCCATGCCTTGTTGCCAGGTCCGTGGTAGACGAGTGCCTTCATGTTGGCTCTCCCTTCGAGGGTTTGTGCGTCACCGGCGGTGCACCGGCTCGCCGTGTTTTCCTGGTCGTCGAAGCGGCTGGTGAGGGTCGATACCGCTCACCAGCCGCGAGGTGATGCCGTCCGTTGAGTGCAGGTTGCGGTCAGCGAAGCACGGGGTTGTTCTTGACGATGCGCAGCGCCGCCCACCTCCGTCCGAGGAAGCCGCTACCCCAGCTCGCCAGCGCTCCGACCACGATGAGCCCGAAGATGCCGACGATGTGCTCGTCCACGATCGGGTTGTTCGACCCGGTGGGCTGACCAGCAGCGGTTGTTGCCGGCACCCACACGGCAGCCCACATGAGCAGCAGCATGGTCACACCGGAGATGACCGCAGGCCTGAGCGCGACGCCGAGAACCAACGCCACACCGACGCCGAGGAGCCCCAGCATGAACAGCCAGTCCACGACAGCCACTCCGGACATCGCCCGGAAGATTCCCTGGAACGGACCGACGTTGGCGCCGCCGAGGAAACCGGTGGTGGGGGATCCGCCGTTGATCCACGCCCTGGCTGCGGGTGTCGCGTAGCCGAGCCCGAAGGTCTTGTCAAAGAAGGCCCACAGGAATTCGAAGCCGATGGCCAGGCGCAGCCCGGCAATCCCGAAGACAGCCCACCGCGACCTTGGTTCGCTGTGGGGGAAGAGGAACGTCGGGTTCGCCGTGGCGACGTCCTCAGTGACACTTGTCCGATTGACAGGCTTTCCGACCAGGACAGACATCTCAATGTCCTCCGTTCCTCGATTGACTCTTCACAACCGAAGGTAGGGAGGGGCTCTCGCAGAGAACAGTGCCGAAGGTCACGACTCCTCCGGGATCAGTTCGCGTCAGACGCGGTCCCGCGCACAAGATCCGTCAACGTCCGCTCCGCGTACCAGGGCCGCAGTCGCACCATGGTCGGCGGCTTTCCCCGGTAGAGCACCACGCCGGTGCCCTCCGGCAGCTGGCGGAGCGCGTCCGGCGACGCCATCTGCTCCCGCCGAAGCGAGTAGGAACGCGAGGCCTTCCCATCGTTGTGACTCACCTGCACGTCGGTGTACTCGGCCCGTCCGATCAGCTTGGCGATGACCTCGCTTGTCTCCGGGTCACTGACGCCTGGCAGCACCATCTTGCAGCCGTGGTTGTTGAGGATCGAGTTGGCACGGTCAGCTCCGTAGCGCACCCGCAACTGCGAGAAGTCCTGGATGATCGACATCAGCACGATGCCACGCCCGGCTCCCTGCGACGCGAGCGCGGGCAACTCCTCGATGGGCACGACGTTGGCGAGCTCGTCGAGGAACAGCGCGAGCTCGGGCTGCAGCCTTCCGCGGGGGAGGCGCGCCGCCACCGCGTACGCGCGCGTGACCACTGTCATGAGAATCCCGACAAAGAGCGATGCGATGCGCTCCGGTGACTGCCGCGGGGTGCAGAGGTAGAGCGTGCCCCGATCGCGCAGGAAGCTCTGTGGATCGAACTGCGACGTCATCGCCGACGCGGCCACGGCGCTTTCGTTGAACACGCTGAAGATGCGCATCACCGTGGAGAAGACGGTGCCTCGCTCCTTCTCAGGCCGCTGGTCGACCGAGCTCAGCATGGCCATCGCGCGCTGCGGGTCGGCATCGCGACCCGGTTGCTCCCTGGTGAGAGCGGCGAGCAGCTCCGACGGGGTCTCGAGGTCGAAGGAGTGGATCCAGTCGCGGACGTCGATGATGGTGCGGTCACACGCCGCCGCGGCATACAGCAGCGGCGCGATCAGCAACTTGCCCGACTCCGCCCAGTGCGCCCAGTCGTTGTCGCTGCGCCCGCCTCCCTGCTGGAGACCGGCGCACAACCACGCGGCGACCGTCCAGGCGACGTCGAGAACTTCGCAACCTGCCAGCGGCGACCATGTCACCGCATCGGCGCGCTCACCGATCTCTCCGGTCGGGTCGTAGACGTAGACGGGGCCGAGCGACCGGCGATGTGCGGCGGTGAGGTCCACCAGCTCGCTCTTGGTCGAGGTGACAATCGCCGGTCCCTGCCACTCGAGCAGGTTGGGCACCACCAGTCCCGACGTCTTGCCGCTTCGCGTGGGACCGATCACGAGCACCGATGTCTCCGCCTCGGTGGCGATCAGCCGCGGCCCGCGACGTCCCAGAACGAGGGTGCCGGGCCTCGGTCGCCGCACCCGGAGCGGGCGCAGGTCGCGCCACGTCGCCCACCGCGAGCTGCGCTGCAGCCGCCCCGGCATGAGCATCCGCGACGCGCCGATGCCCGGCACCCCACCTGCCCACGCCAGCGCCAACGCCGCTGTCGCCCCCAGAAGCGCTGCAGCGGCCGCGACGATGACGCCGACGAACAGCCACACATGCGCCGGCCGCCCCGCGCCCACGAGGTGCCACCAGACGATCGCGTTGCCGTCGGCGTGGTACAGGGCGACGAGGCGAACCGGGTTGATGAAGTCGACCGGAGAGATGACGGGACGGACTCCGGACACGTACGCCGCAGCGGTCAGCAGTGTCCACGGCACCAGCCACAGCACGAGCAACGCGCCGACGAGGATGAGGTCCGCCCGCCGCGATCGCGGACGTGGCACGGCTCCGTCACTCACGCGCCCAGGCTATGCGGGGCGCGAGGACGCAGCCGGGACAACAGGATTGCCATCGCGGTGAGGCGGGTCGACGACAATGTCCCGGCGCCCCCGTAGCTCAGTCGGACAGAGCCGGAGTTTCCTAAACTCTGTGAGTCGCAGGTTCGAGTCCTGCCGGGGGTACGTCGCCGCGAGCCGTCGCTAGAGTGTGCGTGTGCCCCAGGGACAGGACGATCACGTCCTTCGCAACCGCGCCTACTGGGACGGACGGGCTGCCGAGTACGTGGACGCCGGTCGCCGCGCTTGGTCGGCCGAGCCACGCTGGGGGATGTTCGGCATCCCCGAGACCGAGGCGCGCATCCTCCCGGACGTCGACTCACTCGACGTCATCGAGCTCGGCTGCGGCACCGCGTACGTGTCGGCGTGGCTGGCGCGGCGGGGCGCGCGCGTGGTCGGCATCGACAACTCCCAGTCACAGCTGGCCACCGCACGGGCCCTGCAGGACGAGCATGAACTGCACTTTCCCCTGCTCCTTGGGAACGCCGAGGAGGTGCCCTACCCGGACGCCAGCTTCGACCTCGCCATCAGCGAGTACGGCGCCGCCATCTGGTGCGATCCCCACCTGTGGATCCCCGAGGCGGCGCGCCTGCTCCGTCCCGGCGGGCGGCTCATCTTTCTCGGCAACGGTCCGCTGCTGGTCCTGACTGTGCCCGACCTGGAGGCGGACGGACCGGCCGACGCCTTTCTCAAGCGGGACTATTTCGGCATGCACCGCTTCGAGTGGCCGGACAGCGACGGCGTGGAGTTCCACCTAGCCCATGGCGACTGGATCCGGCTCCTGCGCGCGTCCGGCTTCGAGGTCGAGAACCTGGTCGAACTTCGTCCCGCCGCGTCGGCGACCACGCGCTACGAGCACGTCACGACGGAGTGGGCGCGGCGATGGCCCGCGGAGGAGGTGTGGGTGGCCCGCCGCCAGGTGACCGATGCTGTCGATTGACAAGCGCGCGCCGTTCGCGAAGGTGCTCATCCGGCTGATGCTGGGCGTGGTCCTCATCACGGCGGGGGTCTCGTGCGGGTCACCCCCGTCGCCGCCGGCACCGTCCCGCGTGGCGGCCACCGGCTCGCCGCTGCCGACCGCCGCGCCGTCGCCGGCCACATCCGCGCCAGTGCAGATCCCGTTGGTGGTGCCCCAGGGCGTCGTCCCCTGCCCCGGTTCCACACCCACCGATCAGCACACCCTCGGTGTGCCCGGTGGTCCGGGAAGCGGGCAGAGAACGGTGCCGGGTCTCGATTTCTGCGGCGGTGGCGGCGCCACCCTGCCCACCGGGACGGCGCGGTTCATGACCGGCGGCAACTGGGGACTGGGCATCGCCGACAGTTGCCCCGTGGGATCATCGGGTGAGGGTGGTACCAACCCAGTGATCACGGTGACGGAGGTCCTGCCCGGGGGCGCAGCCGGCCCTGACACCGCGACCGAGGGCGGGGACTGGACGGACAGCAGCACCACCCTGATGGCGACCGGGGGCAATCTCCAACTCGAGGTGACCGCGGTTTCGCCCGACTGCGTGTGGCATATCGCCGTCTACCCGACGTGACCGTGCTCGCCGTCGCCACGCACACGCGGGTGGCGCGCTCCCATCCGGCGCGGCGGGTGAGCATCGTCGCAGACACGCCGAATGGCCGTTCGAACAACATGCGCCGTATAGTCCGCCGAGCTGGGCACATGCCCACACCTGCCATGGGAGTCTTCACCGATGACACCTGACGAGATCAAATCCGCCATCACCGGCTGGTGCGAGCAGGGCACCACCCTGCAGCTGGTCGAGGACCGTTCCGAGCCGGGAGCGAATTTCGTGCTCGGGCTGCGTTCCAGCGGCCATTCCGCGACGGGCACTGTCCCGCTCACCGTGCGCCTCGATGAGGGCTCCGACCACGTGACCGTGACCTCCACCTCGCCCACGGGCGCCACGCACGGCGACATCGCGGAGCTTCTCGACAGCCGCCCGGCCTCTGTGCGCGGCGACACGACCGTGGACGGCACCCTGCTCACCAGCCTCGTGTACACGGACGGCTTCAGCAAGGACTCCCTCTTCCGCGCCCTCGACGAGGTCGCCAAGACCCACACGCTGCTCGACAGCCTCGCAGCCACCACGGCGACGGCAGGAGCCGACGTCGACGGGGCCGCGACCGCGGCGGCGGCGGAACCCGAGTTCGAGCCGGTGACGTCGTGGGCGCCCCGCGACCAACCCGGTGCCGCCGTCGACGCTGCGGCGTCGACGCTGCCCGCTCAAAGCATCGACATCCCCGCATCGACGCTGCCCGCCGAGAGCTTCGAGACACCTGCATCGACGCTTCCGACGCCCAGCTTCTCCAGCCCCACGCCCGCAGCGTCGACGTACACCCCGTTGAGCGGGCAGCCGGCTCAGCCGTCACAGCCCGCGGCCTCCGCCTTCGCACCCACCCACACGGTGCCGCCGCAGGGGATGCAGGCGTGGGCGGCGCCGGACCCCAACGGGGCTGTCGTGGCGACGCTCGGTGGCGGCCTCCCCATCCAGATCACCGAGGTGCGCGGGGCCTGGGCCCACGTGCTGTGCTCCAACGGCTGGACCGGCTGGGTGGACGGCCGCATCATCGGCGTGGCGCGCTGAGCGACGGCCCACGCCGCCATGGAGCTGACCGAGGTCCTCTACGAGGTCGGCGCTGACGGCGTGGCCACGGTGACCATCAACCGGCCTGAGCAGCGCAACGCGCTGGCTCCAAGCACGCTCCGTCAGCTCACCTTCGCGATGCGGCAGGCCGCGGACGACGCAGCGGTGCGTGCGGTGGTGCTCACCGGCGCCGGTGACAAAGCGTTCTGCTCAGGTGCCGACCTGGCCAGGTTCGCGGGGCCGTCCTCCGGCGTGGATCGGCACCTCGAGCACGGCGAGTTCGTGGAGCTGTTCCTCGCCTGCGAGCGGCTGGGCAAGCCGCTCATCGGCTGCGTCAACGGCCACGCGCTCGCGGCCGGCTTCGGGCTGGCACTGTGCTGCGACCTGCTGGTCTGTGCCGACACAGCCACCTTTGGCGCGCCCGAGATCACGGTCGGGGTGTGGCCGATGATGATCACGTCGATCGTCACCCGCAACCTGGGGCGCAAGCGCGCCATGGAACTGTTTCTGACGGGCGCCCGCGTCGACGCGGCAACGGCGCTGCAGTGGGGTTTCGTCAACCGCGTGGTGCCTGCGGCGGAGGCGCTCGAGAACGCCCACGCCTGGGCGACGCATATCGGCGATTGGAGCCCGCTGGTCATGCGCCTCGGCCGCGACGCGTTCTACGCCACTGACTCGCTCGACTTCGAGAGCGCGCTCCGTCACCTGCAGGCGCAGCTCACGGTGGTGGCGAGCACAGAGGATTTCCACGAGGGCGTCACCGCGTTCCTGGAGAAGCGGGCGCCGCACTTTCGGGGCCGCTGACCGGGGCGCCCGCCGCCCGCCTACTCGACGATCGCCACCGTCTGCCCCTCCTGGACGACATCGCCCTCGCGCACCAGGATTGCCTTGACGGTGCCCGTGATCGGGGAGGTGATGGGGATCTCCATCTTCATCGACTCGAGGATCATCAGCGTGTCGTCCTCCTCAACCTCCTGGCCGACCTCGGTGACGATCTTCCAGAGGCTGCCGACGAGCTCCGCCTTGACCTCGGCCATGCCGCCCCCCTGACCTGCGCGCCGCTGCGACGCCGCATCGTACGCGTGCTGACACAGACCCGTCGTGAGCGGAGCGTCCTGGCCGCCCCTGTGCCACGATGCATGAGTGGGCACCAGTCAGCACGACGTGCTCCGGGTGAGCACCTCCGACAACGTCGGCATCGGGTATGACATCGCGGGACTGGGCAGCCGCTTCATCGCGCAGCTGCTCGATTCGCTCCTGGTCGGCATCATCGCGCTGGTCGTCGACATCCCCGTCGCCGCTGCAGTGAACGGCTCGGACACGCAGCAGACGGTCCTCGCCGCGCTGGCCGTCAGCGGGGTGACCCTCGTCGTGTACATCGGCTACTTCACGATCTGCGAGGTGTCCACCGGCGGCCGTACGCCGGGCAAGTCCAGTGGCAGGCTACGCGTCCTGGACATCTCCGGTGCCGCGCCCACGGCCGGACAGTTACTGCTTCGCAACCTGGCCCGGGTGGTGGATGTTGCGCTGGGCGTGGGTGTCGTGGTGATGTTCTGGAACCGCCAGTCCCGCCGTGTCGGCGATCTGCTTGCCGGCACCGTGGTCGTGCGCGTGCGACCGTCGGTGTCGTACTCCGCGGCGGTGACGCCGCCTCCCGTGATGCTGCGTACCCCGGACGCCGGTCCGCTCATCGACGGCGTCGAGCGGCTCGGCGACCGCGAGCTCAGCGCCATCCGCACCTTTCTCGCCCGACCCGGGCTGGAACCGCCGCTGCGCGCCCGTCTTGCGCACGACATGACGACCCGGCTTCTCGACCGCATGGAGGTCCCCGAGGCAGCTCCGGAGAGGCAGTGGCCGCCCGAGCTGTTCCTCGAGCGCCTCTACCTGCAGCTGCAGGGCCGGACGCGGTGACGCTCGAGGCCTTCATCGCCACACGCAGCGAGAGGTGGGCACAGCTCGAGGCCATGCTGTCGCGCAGCCGCCGAGGCCGGCTCCGCGACATCCCCGCCGCCGAGCTCGAAGACTTCGGGTCGCTCTACCGCCTGGCGGCCGGCGACCTCGCCATCGCCAGGCGTGACTTCCCCCTCGACAACATCACCACCTACCTCAACGACCTTTGCGCCCGTGCCCACCCCCTCCTCTACAGGTCGCCACCGGCGCGTCCTCGCGACCTGGCCCTGTGGTTTGCCACCGGCATCCCGCGGGCCTTTCGGGAACGGCGCCGGTACATCCTGGTCAGCCTCGGGATCATGGTCGCCGCCGCCGTGGCCGGCTGGCTCGCCGTCGACCTCCGGCCCGACCTGCGCGGGTCACTGGTCCCCCAGTCGGGCTTCGACCAGCTGGCCCGCGGCCAGGTCAACTCCCTGCCCAACGCGCCGCTGCTCGGCACGGTGATCATCACCAACAACATCAAGGTCGCCGCCGTCTGTTTCCTGGGCGGGGCGCTCGCCGGGATACCGACCGCGCTCATCCTCGCCGCCAACGGGTGGATGCTCGGCACCATCGCCGAAGCGGTGCACCAGGGTGGCTACGACCTCGCGTTCTGGTCCCTGATCGTCCCTCACGGTGTGCTCGAGCTCAGCATCATCGTGATCGCCGGGGCCACCGGCCTCTACGTCGGGGATGCCCTCCTGCGTCCCGGGCTGCTCAGCCGGGGGGAGGCCTTCAGCAGAGCGGCGAGGAGCTCGCTGGGGCTTGCGGCAGGAAGCGCCTCGCTGCTCATCGTCTCGGGCATCGTCGAGGCCTACATCTCTCCGTCGGCGCTCCCGGCCTTGTTCAAACTGCTCGTCGGCGCCGCTGTCGGGACGGCCCTCTACAGCTGGTTGCTGCTCACTGGAAGGCAGCCCGCCGCTCGCTCCCGCCTCGCGCTCGACCAGGCGGTCGGGTCAGGCGTGCCCTCGGCGTAGACTGGAATCGAGATGGAGGTAGTGCGGATCACCCCGCGCGGCTACTGCCACGGCGTGGTCGAGGCCATCCGCATCGCCAAGCGGGTGGGCAGCGACCGCGCCGAGGGTGAGCAGGTCACGATGCTCGGCTACCTGGTCCACAACGAGCACGTCACCCGCGAGCTCGAGGAGCACGGAGTGGCCCTCGTCGACGCCCCCGACCGTATGAAGGGTCTCGACCAGATCAAGTCCGGTACGGTCGTGTTCACCGCCCACGGCATCTCGCCGCTGGTCGTCGCGGAGGCCGAGCGCCGTGGCCTCAACGTCGTCGACGCGACGTGCAGCGACGTCACCCGGACGCACGACCTGGTGCGCCGCCTCACCGGCGAGGGGTACCACGTCGTCTACATCGGCAAGCGGGGCCACCCCGAGCCCGCCGGCGCGCTCGGCGTCGCCCCCGACGCGACCACACTGGTGGAGCGCATCGAGGAGGTCGACGACCTCGACTTCCCCGCCGGCACCCGCCTCGCCGTCACCTGCCAGACCACGTTGTCCATGTGGGACACCAAGACGATCATCGACAGGCTGGTCGAGCGCTTCCCGGACATCGCCGTCCACAACGAGATCTGCCTGGCCACCCAGCAGCGACAGGAGGCGGCGGTCCTTGCCGCCACCGACGTGGACTGCGTGGTGGTCGTGGGCAGCCGGCTGAGCAGCAACAGCCTGCGCCTGGTTCAGGTTGTCGAGGAGCGCGCCGGCAAGCCCGCCTTCCTCGTGGACACGGCAGCCGACGTGCGCCCGGAATGGTTCGCCGGCATGCGCCGGATCGGCGTCACCGCCGGTGCGAGCACCCCGACACAATTGACGCGAGCGGTGATCACCTCGATCGAGGCCCTGCCCGAGACGTCTGCCGCGGCTGTCTAACAATTCGGTTTCGGCCGGTTGGCGGACGGCGTGGCCCGCGTACCATCCGTGCATGCCCTTCACGTTCGCCGGTCCCGCCCTGCCCGTGACCCTGCGTCTGTGCCGGACGCTTGTCTGGACGCAGGCTGCGTTCACGATCCTCGGGGGTGCGTTCATCCTCATGATCGCCCTGATGTTCGGCAGCAGCGACGCGATCCCCTTCCACGGGGAGGCGCTCACCGGCACCGGGGCGGCGATGCTCGGCGCCGTCTACCTCGCCGCCGGCGTGGCCCTGGCCTGGTTCGGCGCAGCCCTCGGGCGGCTGGCTCCGTGGGCGCGTGCGGCGATCGTCAGCATGCAGGTGTTCCTGGCTCTTCTCACCATCTTCCGCTCGACCGACCTGTCCGTGTCCCTCGCCGTCAACGTGGCACTGGTTGTGGCGATCGTCGCGCTGCTCTTCGTCCCGGACACGCAGCGTGCGCTGGTGGGCGCGCCCCCGGCCTGAGCGGAGGCCGCGCACCTCTCTCCTACACTGCCGGCACGGCCGCTCAAGGGTCGGACACAGGAGGCAGCAGGACAGTGCAGCCCATGACGCTTCCCTCCGGGGTGCGCACAGCGCGGCTCATCGCCTACGTGCAGGGTGTCCTCGGCGTGCTCAATGGTGCGCTGCTGATCTTCGGCGGCGCCGCCTACGCCACTGTCGGGGGCGTGGGCGGCGCCGGTGGGACTGCGCTGTACGTCGCCATCGGTGTGCTGGTTCTCGCCATCTCCGCACTGCTGATCTGGGCGGGGAGGCTTCTCGGGCGGCTGTCCCGGCCGGCGCGTCTCGGCATCCTCGCGTTCGAATACGCCTCGATCGTGCTCGGGCTTCTCTCCTACGCCGATCCGCTCCAGGCGGCCCTCCGCATCGTCCTGGCCGTCGTCGCCATCTACTATCTGCAGTTCGACTCCCGGACCAGGGCGGTGTTCGCGCCCCCGACCGCCTGACCGTTTCGCGACACCAGGAGAGCACCGTTGGCCGCGACGCCCCCACCGCCCGGACCGCCCGGGCAGCCACAGCCCCCACCGGGTCCGCCACCCCCACCATGGTCTCCCCCGACCGGCTACCCGGCAGCCCCCGCACCGCAATACCCGTACCCGGGCGGCGCTCCCCAATGGGGCGGGGCCATGCCCGTCGTCGCAGCGGGCCCGGCCCCCGGCCTCAAGTACGCGGGGTTCTGGATCCGTTTCGTGTCGTACCTCATCGATGTCGTCCCCATCGGGATCGTCGGCGCCATTCTCAACGTGTCGACGGGCGCGGGCTACCACTGCCGCATCGTCGGCGATGTCAGCAGCTGCAACACCGGCACCGGCTCCCTGGGGTCATGGATCGGGTTTCTGGTGCTGGGCACGTACTGGGTGCTGACCTGGAGCATGCTCGGGGCATCCCTCGGCCAGAAGGCGCTGGGCATGAGCGTGGTCGACGCGACCAACGGCCAGGCGATCGACATCGGCAAGGCGGTGCTGCGCTACGTGGGGTTCGTGATCTCGATCATCCCCCTGGCGATCGGGCTCATCTGGGCGGGGTTCGACCCGCGCAAGCAGGGCTGGCACGACAAGATCGCCGGGACGTACGTGGTGCGCCGGGCCTGACGTCGTTGGTGTCAGATCGCCGCCCGGCGTTTCAACTCCAGGTAGCGGTTGATCAGCCGCGGCGAGAGGGTGCGTGCGTCGGCGTCGATGACGTCGACCCTGCCGGCGCGGAGCAGGCGCACGGCCGCGGCGCGCTCTGCATCGATCCCCTCGGCGACGGCCCTGGCGTAGACGGCGGCGGCGTTGCCGGGACGGGCGCGGGCCATGTCGACAACGGCCGGGTCGCGCACGGTGATGACCAGGGGCAGGTGACGGCGGCGGAGCAGCGCGCACTGTGCGATCAGCGCCGCCGCCTGGTCGCGGTCGACGATGTCGGTGAAGATGGCGATCAGTGCACGCCGTCGTTGGTGAGTGCCCACCTCGGCCAGCGCGGCGGCGTGGTCGGACTCGACCTCCGTTGGCTTCAAGGGCCCGAGGGCGTCGAGGAGGCGGCGCAGCTGTGCTGAGCCGGCGCGTGCCTCGACGGTGGCGGTGACCCTGTCGGCGAACGCCACCAGCCCCGCCCGATCCCCGGTGCGCAGGGCGACATGGAGCAGGAGAAGCGCGGCGTTGACCGCATGGTCGAACTTGGTCAGGGGGCCGGCGCCGACGCCCATGAGCCGTCCGTGGTCGAGGCAGGCGATCACCGGCTGGTCGCGCTCAGGCGACAGCTCGGTGGCCATGAGCCGCCCCGTCCGAGCGGTCGCACGCCAGTTGATGAAGCGCAGTGGGTCGTCGGGCACAGCGTCACGGACGCGCTCGAACTCGGTCCCCTCGCCATGGCGGCGCAGGGTCCGCACCCCCAATTCCTCGAGCTGACCCCGGCGTGCCAGCGCCTCGTAGACGCGCACGGCGGAGATGTCCGCGTCGACACGGACCGTTGCCTCGCCGGCGGAGGTGAAATCGCGGGTGGCCAGGCCCCACGGACCCAGTGAGCGGACGTGCACGCGACCGAAGCCGGCGTCGCCACGCGAGCGCGGCGTCAGCGTGTACGCCAGCTCACCGGCACCGCGCAGCCGCAACAGCCGAGCGGACGCGAGCATGGCCCGCGGCGCGGCGTCCCGGAGCAGGAGCGACGCTGTGCTTGGCGCACGCACCGACAGCGTCACCGGGTTGGCCGCACCCACTGAGAACAAGGGGTCGTTCCTGCGTTCCACCGACACGCGGTCGGGGCCGGGCGCGCGCCGCGAATCGACCACCACCAGGACGCCGGCGATCAGGAACAGCGAGAGGCCGGGCACAAGCAGCACCGGCGCCGCCGCCCCCAGCGCCACCACCACGAGCGTGGCGAGCAGGAGCGCCAGCGCCCGGCGGGTCATCGGGGCACGGCGACCCGAGCCAGGGCGCGCTCCACCGCGCTCACCTCGCCGACACCCTGCAGTTCGGCCTCGGCGCGGCGGACGAGGCGGTGGCGCAGTGCCGGGATGCAGATGTCCTTGACGTCCTCTGGGACGACGTAGTCACGCGACTGGATGGCGGCCATCGCCTTGGATCCCCGAAGCAGGGCGATGGCCCCGCGCGGGCTCGCACCCAGGCTGAGGTCGGGCGACGTGCGTGTGGCGGCCACGATCGCGGTGATGTAGCTCACCACCTCGTCACTGACGCGCACCGCGGCCACCTCCGCACGGGCCGCCGCCAGCGTCGCGGAGTCGATGACCGGCTGGATGCCGGCGGCCACGAGGTCGTGGGGATCGAAGCCGGCGTCAATGCGTCGCAACATCGCCGCCTCGGTCGGCTGGTCGGGCGTGTCGACGCCGAGCTTGAAGAAGAAGCGGTCGAGCTGCGCCTCCGGGAGCGGGTAGGTGCCCTCGTATTCGACGGGATTCTGCGTCGCCACCACCATGAAGCGGTCGCCGAGAGGGCGCGTCTCACCGTCTGAGGTGACCTGGCGCTCCTCCATCGCTTCCAGCAGCGCGGCCTGCGTCTTGGCGGGGGCTCGGTTGATCTCATCAGCGAGCAGCGTGTCGGTGAAGATCGGCCCGGGCCGGAACTCGAACTGGGCACGGTCGGAGCGCCAGACGCTGGTGCCGATGATGTCCGAGGGCAACAGGTCGGGGGTGAACTGCACCCGGGTGAAGCGCGCGTCCATCGCGGCGGCCGTGCAACGCGCCATCAGCGTCTTGGCGGTGCCGGGCACGCCCTCGAGGAGCACGTGACCGCCGACGAGCACGGTCAGGAGCAGGCCGTCGATGATCTGCTGCTGACCGACGACGGCGCGACCGATCGCCTCGTGGAAGGCGCGGCGGAGGTCGGCGGCGGGGGTCACGGGCGCCATTGTGCCGGGACTGCCTCGGCCGGCTGCGCCCAGCGCCGCTCGAGGTCGTCGACGTGGCGTGCCAGCGCCAGCAGGGCGGCCGCGTCCGGTGCGGAGGCAGCCAGCGCCCGCGCCCGCTGCAGCAGCGCGGCCGCGTCACCGGCAAGCTCCGGTCGGGTGACCTGCAACGCGCTGACGAAGGCCTCGTCACCGTCGGGGCCGGGGTCGATCGCGGTCCCGACGGCGAGGCGCCGCTTGAGCTCTTCGGCATACCTCGAAGCCACGACGCCGCGATCGCGGCTGCGCGCGTAGAGGCCGGCCATGGCATCGATGTAGGACGCCGTGGTGGGCACGAGGGCGACGTCGGTGGCGGGCAGCGGGCGACCGAGGCGGCGTCCGCTCAACACCAGGAACACCACGAGGGACGACAACCCCAGCAGCAGCGCCAGGCCGAGCGGGCTCTCGAAGATGGCGGCGGCCCCGCCGCCGGCGGCGTTGATCTCGCCGTGGTGGTACTCGTCGAAGCTGATGGCGCCGCCGCGGGCGCGTTCCAGGAGGGTCAGCAGCAGCGTGGCGGAGTCGCCGTCGCGCAAGCCGTCGTTGCTGAGCGGGAAGGGCGACGCGAGCACGTATGCGCGCCCCGACCCCGCCACCTGCTCGGCGACCCCGGCGATCGCACCGGCCTGGGTCAGCAGGGGCGTGAGGGTTGCCGCCGCCTCGATGGCTGCGCCCGCCGCCAGCGGCACGCGGTGGACACGGTTGCCGGGATCGATGGGCTGAGCCGGCACCCCCGTGCCGGCCGCGCGGGTACCGGTGAGTGTGACCCCGAGTCGGCGGAGGAGGGGAGCCGCCTGCGTCTGGCTCTCGGGGCCGACGGCGAGGAGGAGGTCGCTGCCCTGGGTCAGCGATGTCATCACCCGCGCCGCGTCGGCATCGCTGAGGTCTGTGCGCGGGTCGATGATGAGCAGCACGTCCGTCGCGGAGGTGTCGAACTGGCCGCTGATGCGATGCACGTTGAAGCCGAGGCTGCCGAGCCACTCATAGAGAGCCAGCGTCCCAGCCTTGCCGGCCACCCGCGAGGACGGGTCGTCCGACTGGTTCGGCGCAGGCGTGCCGAGCACGAGCAGCACGAGCGCGACGACGAGCGCGGCTGCCGCGACCGCGTACGGCGCTGCCACGCGCCTCACCTCGCCATCGCCCCGGCCTGCCGGGCCAGCCGCCTCACCGCCGCGCTGCGCTCCTCCGCCCGCGTCCAGTCGTCGACGGTCACCGCCACGCGCCCGTACCACGCGTGTTCGAAGAGGGCGGCCGCTGCAGCCAGCGACGCGAGCACGTCACCCTGGGCGTTGCAGCGCTGGAGCAGCTCACGTGTCGTCCAGGCGGGGTCGATGTGCAGCCGCCCCCGCACCGCCACCTCGAGCAGCGCCGACCGGAAGGCGCGGCGAACCGCCTCGCGGTACTCCGCGGCAGTGGCAGCGCGTTGGGCGGCGGCCCACTCCACGTCGGGGTCGTCGCCGTCGCCCTGTGGTTCGGCGGACGTGGCACCGGGCAACGCCGCCGACCCGTGCCAGCGACGCCAGGCGAAGAAGAGCGCGAGGCCGGCGACGACGATGGCCAGGATCGAACCGCCCACCGTACCTAGCGCCCCGGCGGCGGCGCCGAACAGGCCGGCAAGGAAGCGCAGCACACCGGCCAGGAAGCCGGGTTGGTTGCTGTCGTCGAGGTGGCGGAAGTCGGGCGACGCGTACACATTGTGCAGGGCATCGCGCGCCGCCCCGGCGTTCTCGTTGCAGACCGACCCGGCCGGGTAGGCGAGGGCGGCGCTCATCGAACTCAGTCGGACGCGGGCGTCGTTCACCAGCGGGGGGGAGGCGGTGAGGTCGTCGAGCACCGGCCCCAGGGCCACCTCACTCCCGCGGTCCGCACCGACCAGGGCGGTGACCTCGCCGAGCGCGGCGGGCACGTTCGCCGGCGTCTGTCGCAGGGCGGCCGTCGCCGAGACCAGGCCGGCCTGGTAGTCGAGCGCCGGGCAACCGGCCGCGCGGACGGCGGCTGTCGTGGTGACCACTGCAAGGGCCGCCAGCGCCGCTGCCGCGCCGAACAGCCGGCCGCGCATCACAGGTTGGCCGCGAGCATCTCGATGTCGAAGGCCTCTCGGCGGATGCGCATGTCGTAGTAGAGGAGCACCACAACGATGAAGGTGATCGGCTGGATGAGGATTGACACGATCAGCGACGCCAGCTGGGTGAGGACGAGCTGGACGTTGGTGTCGCCGACCCCGGTCAGCACACTGAGAAGTGCGCCGACGATGGCGCTGAGGATGCTGGTGATGATGACCACCAACAGCATGATCCCGAAGACCCGTGGGGTGGCGCCGCGCACGAGGTACCAACTACGGCGCAGCGCGGCGATCGGACCGAGCCGCTCGAGCATAACGCTGGGCGCCGCGAAGAGCCAACGCGTGTAGACGACGATGATGAGGAAGATGATCACGGGGATGATCACCACCAACAGCGCGGCCCCGGCCGACCCCAGGGCGAGGCCAAGGATGATGAGCAGGCCGCCTGTCAGAACGACGAAGCCGATGGCCGTTAGGAAAAGGAGCAGCGCCACCGCCAGCACCGGCCAGATCCGGTGACCCACGGCGCGGTACGCAGCGCCGAAGGTCGCGGGCTGGTCGATGTACACGTCGCCGACCGCACGGGTCATGGCGGCGGTCGCGATGGGTTGTATGACGAGCAGTTGCACCAAGCCGATGCCCAACACAACGCCGAGCACGGTGGTGATCGCTGTGCGAAGGTCGGTGAGCTGCTGCGCGGTGAACGTGCCATTGGCGCTCAGCTGCCGTAGGCGAGCTGAGGCGCTGGTGATGCCAGTCAGCCGGTAGATGACGTAGCTGAACAGCGCGAGGGGCACCTGCACCACCGCTGTGATCGCCAGGATGAGGCCGAGGTTGCGCCGGTAGAGCGTGAACGCCGAGTCGAGGAGCTCACCCACAGCCTGGGCTCGGAACCGGCCCGAGCCGGGAGGCACCGGCTGCTGCCCCCATCCCCAACCGGGGGGTGCTCCGGGCACCGCGCCGCCGGGCGCAGGCCCCCAACCAGGCGGCGGCGGCATCGGAGCGACACCCCACACGGGCTGCCCGGGTGGGCCACCGGGAGGCGGGGGCGGCGGTGGAGAGGCGCTCATCTGCGGCTATTCTGCCGCCGTGACCTGCTTGCGGCGTTATCTTTGCGCACTGTGACAGGCGATTTCGACGTCCGAGGCGGCGCCACCGCTCGAACGGGCCGTCGGTTGTGACCACGAACACCCTCACAGTGCTCGATGGCAGCGACGCGCCCATGCGCGCGCTGGTGCTGGACTCCGCCCCGGCGCGTCGTGGGGCTTCGAGCCGCAGGCTGGACCTGCGCGACGTGGCACGCCCGGTGCCGCCGGCGCCGGGCTGGGTCCTGGTGCGCCCCTCCCTGGCGGGCATCAGCGCCCGCGACCTGGCCCTCCTCGATAGCGACCAGACCCTGCCCCCGGTGGGGGCACCGCGACGTCTGCCGATGGTCCCCGGCGGCGAGGTGGTCGGGGTGATCGAGGCGGTCAATGGCACGCGCTGGGCCCAGGAAGGGCAGCGTGTGCTGGTCGAGCCCAACGCCGGCTGCCTCGTCCGCGGGTTCCCCAGCTGCTCGCGATGCGCGGCAGGCGAGGCGGAGCTGTGCGAGAACCGCGACCGCCGCAGCCTCATCGGGCCGGCTGCGGACGGCGGTTTGGCCGGCGGCGGCGGATGGTCGGAGGGCGTGCTCGCCCACGAGGAGATGCTGATCCCCGCCGACGGCATCTCCGACCAGCGAGGCGTGCTGGGGGTATCACTGGCCTCGGCGATCCACGCTGTGCTGCGCTGGGGACGGCGGGGCGAGAGGGTTGCGGTGATCGGCTCGGGCACCACCACCAGCCTTGTCGTGGCAGCGCTTCGCCGGCTCCACCCTGACGTCGACATCACCGTCATGGTCGACGCCCGCGGCCCGCAGCGTGAGGGGCGCCGCCGTCGCAAGCTCCCCGCCCACCTCGCCGTCGACGAGCGAAGCATCGCCATCGCCCTTGAGGACCTGGGGGCCGCACGAGTGTGGCGGGGCAGTCCCGCCCAGCTCATCGACCGGACGGCGGACCTGGTCGGGGCACGGCGGCGCCGCTCCGAGGGCGACGCGCTTCCGGTGCTCGACCGCGGCCTCGACGCCGTCTTCGACTGTCGGGGCACGGCGGCCAGCGTCACCCTGGGAATGCGCCTGCTCCGTTCGGCGGGGACCATGGTTGTGGCCGGCAGAGCCGGGCGTTTCGAGCTCGACTGGGCGGCGGTGTGGTCGCGCGAGCTGGTCATTGCCGGCAGCGGCGGCTTCGGCCGTGAGCCGGCCGGCTGGCGCACATTCGCCGCGGTGCGCGAGTGGCTGACCGACCCTGCGTTCCCGGTCGACGGCCTGGTCACCCACCGCTTCCCCCTCGACGCTTTCGACATCGCCCTGGCCACGGCCGCCGCCGGTGAGGCGATGGGCGCTGTCAAGGTGGTCTTCGAAGACCCCTTGTCACCCCTGCGCCAGCGCCGTCTCGCCGTGGACAACGAGGTGTCGATCGACGACCCGGCCTCCCCGGTGCTCCTCGCCACCACGGCGGCGCGGGCGCGACGCAGCGACGGGGTGC
>Ga0208848_1000075_pt1 | contig 18604 bp, 17 predicted proteins | sample NGESurshal072012_2_FD_184455 | JGI IMG/M metagenome (GOLD analysis project Ga0208848, IMG submission 184455) | Arctic peat soil microbial communities from Barrow, Alaska - NGEE Surface sample 210-1 shallow-072012 (SPAdes) | ecosystem: Environmental > Terrestrial > Soil > Wetlands > Peat ... | reverse complement strand
GTAGACGATGCCCATCACGCCGTTGTCGAGCAGCAGCGACACGTCGGGATCGTCGATGCCGCGCACGCGCACCAGCGCCGCGATGCCGCAGCCGAGCGCGGTGCTCGCGATGTGGCCGATGGTCTCGAGATTGAACAGCGAATGCTGGCCATCGATGAAGATGAAATCGTGCCCGGTCGTCTTGGCAATACGGGCGATGTCGCCCGAGCGCGCGAGCCGCACCGGCATGCCGAGTACGACCTCGCCGGCCCGCATGCGCGCCTTGACCGGATTGACCAACTTCTCCGCCTGCGGCGCCACGACTTGGCTAGCCGCCCTTGAGTTCGTGCGACTCCGGCATGTAGAGATCTTTCCACGATGAAGGCTGCCGTTTCATTGTGCCCACTTTGTGCATGAAATTGGCAAAGGTCATCGTTTGTTGCGGCGTCGTCGTCCACACATTGTCGGGATCGGCGATGAACTTGGTCATCTCCGCTTGGCTGCTGCGCTTTTCATTGGCGGCCTTGATGTAGATCTGCGCCGCCTCTCCCGGCGTTTTGTTGATGAAGTCCTCCGCCTCGCTGAGCGCGGCATAAACCGCGCTGGTCACTTTCGGATTGGCGTCGCGGAACTTTTTCGTCATCAGCATCACGCCGTTGGTCGCCGGGCCGCCCAGCGTGTCGTAGGATTTGAGCACGTTGTGCACCCCTGCCGTCGCCAGCTCATAGTAATAGAAAGGCGCCACCGAATAGTGGCTGTTGATTTCGGTCGCTTTCGATATCACCGAGGTGGTGGCATCCGGATGCGGGCGCGTGATCGTGAGCGGATCGAGCTTGGCGTATTGATCCTGACCCCACTCCTTGGCCGCCGCCATTTGCAGGCAGATCGCTTGGCTCGACGTTTTGACCGACGGCACCGCGATCTTGTCGTGTTCGTTGAAGTCCTTGATCGTCTTGATAGTCTCGCGGTTGGTCACCAGCATGAACGGCATCGACTGCACGGCGGAGAGCGCGCGCACTTCATTTGGGGTGCCGGCGGTCTTGTCCCATAGCACGGCCAGACCTGGCACGCCGGTGACGCCGAAATTCATCTGTCCGCTCAACAGCGCGTCGATCAGCGATTGCGTACCGCCCATACTTTTGAACTCCGGCTTGAGCGACGCGACGCCGAGCTTCTCTGCATGCTTTTCGATCAGTTTGAAGTGCTCCATCACCATCATTGGCAAATAAGGCAGCCCGGTCTGGCTGATCAGCACGATACTTGAGACTTCGTCGGCAAAGGCCGAGCGCAGTAGCATAGGCGTTGCTAGAGCGGACGTCGCCGCGAGAGCTTTGCAGAATGTGCGCCTGTGCATCGTGAATTCCTCCCGTTGATTCAATCTGGGTTTGTCACGCAATCAGGACTGCATGCCCCAGCGTTGGACTGTTCTGGTCTCGACGAAGCGAAACACCACGTTCTCGACCGCGAGGCCGATCAAGATGATCGTAAGCAGGCCGGCAAACACCTCCGGAATATTGAGTTGATTTTTGCTCTCGAAGATATACCAGCCGAGCCCGCCTTGGCCCGACGACACGCCGAAGATGAGTTCGGCGGCAATCAGCGTTCGCCAGGCGAAGGCCCAACCGATCTTGAGGCCGGCGAGAATGCTCGGAAACGCGGCGGGGATGAGAATCTTGCCCACGAAGCGCAAGCCGTTGAGATTGTAATTGCGCCCTACCATGCGCACCGTCATCGACACGCTGCGGAAGCCGGCCAGCGTGTTGAGCGCGACCGCCCACATCACCGAATGCACCAGCACAAACACCAGACTGCCGGCGCCCAGGCCGAACCAGATCAGCGCCAGCGGCAGCAGCGCAATCGCCGGCAGCGGATTGAACATCGCGGTCATAGTCTCGAGGAAGTCGGTGCCGATCCGCGTGCTGATCGCGAACACAGTGAGCAGCCCCGCCAGAATCGTGCCGGTGGTAAATCCGATCAGTAGCACCTGGATCGAGCTGAGCGCGCGGCTTGGAATCGTCCCGTTGCTAACGTCCGCAATCAGCGCGCGCATGGCTTCGCTGAACGGCGGCACCAGCAGCGGATTGTCAAGCCAGCGGCCGTAAATCTCCCAGGCCGCCGCGAGCACCACGAGAATGGCGATCTTGCGTAGCCAGGCTTGATTATAAATCTTTTCGGGCAGTGTCAGCGGCTTCTGGATAATGCCGAACTGTTCGGGCCCCAGCGTCTCGCTGTAGATATTCGCCCGTTGAACCGCCTCAAGCATCCGGCGCCTCCTCGATTTGATCGGCGAACAACATTTCGTGAATCTCGCGGCCAAGGGCCGCGGCTTCGTTGGAGTTTTCTTGACCGCGCGGCACGCTGTTGATTTCGGCCTTCACCTGACCCGGATGCGGCGACAATAACAGGATGCGGCTGCCGATCTTGATCGCTTCCGGAATCGAATGGGTGACGAACAGCACCGTGAAACGTATTTCGTCCCACAGCGCCAACAGCTCATCCTGCATGCGCGTGCGCGTCAGCGCATCGAGCGCAGCGAACGGCTCGTCCATCAGCAGGATATCGGGCTCCATGGCCATGGCACGCGCGATTGCGACGCGCTGCTTCATGCCGCCGGACAGCGTGTGAGGATAGCTGTGCGCGAATTTGCTGAGGTTGACCATCTTAATGTAGTCCATCGCGCGCTCTTCGGCGGCCTTTGCATGCAGCGTTCCTGTCGTCTTGAGCGGAAAGGCCACGTTCTCCAGAACCGTCTTCCATGGCAGCAGCTGATCGAATTCCTGAAACACCATGATGCGGTCCGGGCCCGGCTTCTTGATCAGCTCGCCCTTCAAGCGGATCTCGCCTTCGGTCGGCTGCAGATAGCCGCCGACCGCTTTCAGCAAAGTCGACTTGCCGCAGCCAGAAGGCCCGAGCACGACGAAGCGGTCGCCCTGCAATACGTTGAACCCGACGCGATAGGTGGCGGTGACCAGATGGGCTTGCGTCTTGTATTGGATGGTGACGCCGCGCACATCGAGCAATGGCTGGTTTGGATCGGCGTCCGCGGCCGCGCGGCCGCTGCTGCCCGCCGACACCGCCTTGATGCCCCCCGCACCCGGCAATGCAGATTTTGATGCGAGTGTCGAATCGCTCGCCATCAGCTTCGTCCTCCCGCCCTCATTATCATTATTTTTATGTGAGACTTCGGTATCTTCCGCACCGCTGTCCAATAATAATTTGGACGGTTTCCATAAGCTTGTCTATGCTCCTTATTGGACGCCCGCGCCACGAGCCGCCCGTGCTCAGACAACAACAATAGCGGGCGCGAGGAACCGCCTGATGAAATCGCGCGAAACGATACGCGTCGGCGCCGGAGCGGGCACTTCGGACGACCGCCTGGTGCCGGCGCTCGAACTCGCCGAGCGCGGCGATATCGACTACCTGGTGTTTGAGTGCCTGGCCGAGCGGACCGTCTCGCGCGAAAACATGGCGCGTAGCAAAGACCCGGAACTGGGCTACTCGCCCTCGCTGCACGCGCGTTTGCGCATGGTGCTGCCGACCTGCCTGCGCAAAGGCATCCGCATCGTCAGCAACATGGGCGCCGCCAATCCGCTCGGCGGCGCGCGCGCCACGCGCAAGGAGGCCGCCGATCTGGGCCTCGGCGATGTTGCGGTCGCCGTCGTGCTTGGCGACGACGTATCGAGTATCGTAAAACATCGCGGCGAACTGACGCTGATCGAAAACGGCGAGCCGCTGGAATCCATCTTGCCGAAGATGATTTCCGCCAACGCCTATCTCGGCGCCGACGTGGTCTGCGAAGCGCTCAACACCGGCGCGCCGATCGTGCTGTCCGGCCGGGTGGCCGATCCGTCGCTCTTTCTGGCGCCGATGATGCATGAATTCGGTTGGGCGTACGACGATCTGCCTAAGATCGCGCAAGGCACCGCCGCCGGCCATCTGCTCGAATGCACGGCGTCGGTCACCGGCGGCTGCTTCGGCTGGCCTGGAAAAAAGGATGTGCCCGATCTCGCCCGCAACGGCTTTCCCTTTGCCGATGTCAAAGCTGACGGCGCCGTCGTGATCGGCAAGACGCCGGACACCGGCGGCCGGCTCGACGTCATGACCTGCACCGAGCAGTTGATCTATGAAATCCATGATCCGACCGCCTACATCACGCCCGACTGCGTGCTCGACATTTCCGGCATCGCGCTGACGCAGGACGGCGCGGATCGCGTGCGCGTCGCGGGCGCACGGGCGCGGCCGGGCACGCCTACTTACAAAGTCAATGTTGGCTATGCCGACGGTTATATCGGCGAGGGCGAAGTTTCCTATGGCGGCATCGACGCGGTCACGCGCGCCAAATGGGCAGCCGAGATCGTCAAGGAGCGGCTGAAGCTGCAAGGCTTCGTCTACGACGATTTCCGCGTCGACCTGATTGGCATGTCGAGCCTGCACGATCAGGTGGACATCCGGCCGGAGCCTTACGAGGTGCGGCTGCGCATGGCCGGGCGGACGCGCGAGCGCAAGGCCGCCCATGCCATCGGCTTCGAAGTGCGCGCCATGCACATGCACGGCCCGGGCGGCGCCGGCGGCGCTTGCGAGCCGCGCGTGCGCGACGTGCTGGCGGTCAAATCGGTGCTGCTGCCGAAGAACCTGGTCAATGCCCAGGTGGTCGTGGAGGGCGCGCTATGAGCGTCCGCGTCTACGATCTCGCCCATGCGCGCGCCGGCGACAAAGGCAATACGTCAAATATTTCGGTCATCTGCTACGACGCCAAGCATTGGGATTTTCTCGATCGCGAACTCACGCCGGAACGGGTGGCGGCTGCGTTCAAGCACATCGCCAAAGGGCCGGTTAAGCGACACCCCTTGCGCAATCTCAAGGCCTTCAATTTCGTCATCGAGAATGCGCTCGGCGGCGGCGTCACGGTTTCGCTGGCGCAGGACATTCATGGCAAGAGCTTGAGCAATGTGATGCTGGCAATCGAACTGCCCGATCCAAAATAGGGCGAAGGTAAAAGCGGGAGTAGGTTCAGTGCGTGCGAATGAAGTGGTGCGTAACGTCGTCAAGGAGAAGCTGGCGCGCAACGAGATCGTCGCGTCGATGACGATCCGCCTCACGCGTGGCATCGAGATCGCGCGGCTGGCCAAGACCGCGGGTTTCGACATGATCTATATCGATCTGGAGCACTCGACCATGACGCTCGATATGACCGGGCAGATTTGCCTGGCCGCGCTGAGCGTCGGCATTACGCCCATGGTTCGCGTTCCCGCCAACACGCCTGAATATATCCAGCGCGTGCTTGATGGCGGCGCGCTCGGCATCGTCGCCCCGGGCATCAGATCGGCCGCGGAAGCGCGCGAAGTCGTCAAGGCGGTGAAATTTGCGCCGCTCGGCGAGCGCGGCGCCGGCGGCGCCCTGCCCCATCTGGAATACCGCTCGTTCCCGACCGCGGAAGCCAACGCCGCGATGAACGACGCCACCATGGTGATCGTGCAGTTCGAATCCGCCGAGGCGGTCGAGCAAGCCGAAGAAATCGCCGCGGTCGAGGGCGTCGACATGGTGCTGATCGGCGTCAACGACATGCTCGCCAGCATGGGACTTGCCGGCCAACTCAATCACCCCAAGGTGCACGACGCCTATGCGCGCACCATCGCGGCCTGCCGCAAGCACGGCAAGCATGTCGGAGTCGGCGGCCTCTCGACCAAGCCGAAGCTCGCCGCCGAATTCATCGCGATGGGCGCGCGTATGGTGTCGACCGGGACCGACATTCAGTTCCTGCTGGCTGCCATGACCGAGAAAGCCAAGCAGGTGCGCGAGATCCCCGTATGATGCCGGCGTCTGCTCCGGTTCTCGGCGTTACGCATACGCCGCTTGCGTTCGAGGTACCGCGCGGCGCCTGCGATTGCCATACGCATATTTTCGGGCCGGCCGATAAATTTCCGTATTCCAGCAAGCGGCTCTACACGCCCGGTGATGCGTCGATCGACGATCTAAAGGCGCTGCATTGCGCGCTGCATATCGACCGCGTCGTGATCGTGCATCCGAGCCCTTACGGCGCGGACAATGCCTGCACGGCCGATGCCGTGCGCAGATTGGGCGATCGCGCGCGCGGCGTCGCTGTGATCGACGACACCACGACCGCCCGGGAACTCGCCGACATGCACGCGGCCGGGATTCGCGGCGTGCGGGTCAACCTGGAATCTTACGGCGAGAGTGACCCCGCGGTGGCCGGACGGCAATTGCAGCAGGCGGCCGCGCGCGTGGCGCCGCTCGGCTGGCACGTGCAGACCTATACGAATTTGGCGATCCTCGCGGCGCTGCACGACACGATTTTGGCGCTACCGACGACGCTAGTGGTCGATCACTTCGGCCGCCCGCAGGCGGCGCGCGGCACCACACAGCCCGGCTTCGACGCGTTGCTGGCGCTGCTGCGCAGTGGCAAAGTCTACGTGAAAATTTCCGCGCCCTACCGCATCTCGCAACTGCCGCATTATCCCGACGCCGCGCCGCTAGCGCGCGCGATGATCGACGCCAATCCGGACCGCATCGTATGGGGGACCGATTGGCCGCATCCCGGCGCCGCCAAACGCGATCCGGCGGTGATCGAGCCGTTCCGGCCGGAAGACGACGGCGCGGCGCTCAACCGTCTTGCCGGATGGACCAAAACCCGAACGGAACTCCAAAAGATTCTCGTCGACAACCCAGCTTGGCTCTATCAATTCTAACGCCTATAAAAAATACGGAGGAACCAATGTGGAGAAAGCTCGCAGCCGCCGCCCTGTGCAGCATCGCATTTGGCGGCGCCGCTCAGGCCGAAGTCAGCGTGGTCAATATGTCGAAGCAGTTCGGCCTGCCTTATCTGCCGATGATTGTCATCGAGGCGCAACAGCTGATCGAGAAAAACGCCAAAGCCGCGGGTCTCGGCGACGTCAAAACCACGTGGACGCAACGAGTGGGACCTGCGGCCGAGCTCGACGCTTTGCTCGCCGGCCAGGCCGACTTCATCGGGCCGGGCACTACCACGCTTGCGACTATTTGGGAAAAGACTGCCGGCACACCGCAGGAAGTGCGCGCGCTTATCGCCATGCAGTCGATGCCGTTTGTGCTGGTGACGCGCAATCCGAACGTGAAGACGATCGCGGACTTCACCGATAAGGACAAGATCGCGTTGCCGGCGGTCAAACTCACCGGCCATGCCCTCATTCTAGAAATGGAATCCGCCAGGATCTGGGGCGCCGATCACTACGATAAGCTCGACTCGATCACCATCACCCGGTCGCATGCCGATGCGGCGGTCGCGGTGATGGGCGGAGGCTCCGAGATCAATTCACATTTTGCCAGTTCGCCGTTCTACTATTACGAACTGGCAACGCCGGGCATTCATCAGGTGCTCAAGTCCTATGACGTGGTCGGCGGCAAGCATACCAACGGCACGCTGGTGGCGACCAAAAAATTCCACGACGCAAATCCGAAAATTTGTGCGGCAGTCGTCGCCGCCTTCAACGACGCCAACGCCTTCATCAAGGCGCATCCGCGCGACGCCGCGCAACTTTACCTGACGGCCACCAATGACAAGAACTCGCTCGACGCGCTCGAAAAGATGGTGGCCGATCCCGACGTCGACTACACGACGACGCCGGTCAATGTGATGAAATTCGTCGACTTCATGTACAAAGTCGGACGCATCAAGAAGAAGCCGGCCTCCTGGAAAGACATGTTCTTCCCCGAGGCCTACGGCTTGAACGGCAGTTGAGTTGACGAATGACAACAGTCAGTAACGCAAGCACAGCCGACGCGGCGCAGGGCCCGCTCTATGCCAAAGTGGAGGCGGCCGAGGCCTTCGGCCGCCGCCTGCTGGTCGCGCATGGCCTGTCCGAAGAAGACGCGGCCACCATGACCGGTTGCCTGGTGCGCGCGGACCTGCGCGGCATCGACACCCACGGCCTGCAATTCCTGCCGCAATATCTCGACCGGCTGCGGCGCGGGCTGGTCAATCCCAAGCCGGACCTGGTGGTCGAGCGCGTCACGCCGGTGGTGGGCTCGCTCGACGGCCAGAACGGCTATGGCTTCGTGGTCGCCACCAAGGCCATGGCCGCGGCCATGGACATGGCGCGCGAATTCGGCGTCGGCGTCGTCTCCGCGCGTAACAGCACGCATTTCGGCATGGCGGCCTGCTACACGCTGCAGGCGCTGGAGGCCGGCTTTATTTCATTCGTCTTTACCAATGCGTCGCGCGCCATGCCGCCATGGGGCGGACGCGAGGCCTTCCTCGGCACCAGCCCATTTGCAGCCGCAGCGCCGTCCGGCAAAGAGCTGCCGTTCGACCTCGACATGTCGCCGGCGGTTGCCGCGCGCGGAAAAATAAGACGCGCCGCGCGGCGCGGCGAAGCGATCCCGGTCGGCTACGCGCTCGATGCGCAAGGCCGGCCCACCACAGATCCGAACGCGGCGCTCGAAGGCGGCGTCGTGCTGCCGATCGGCGGGCCGAAAGGTTCTGGCATATCGATGCTAATGGACATCATGGGCGGCGTGATCTCGGGCGCCGCCTGCGCCGGCGACGTCGGCAACCAATTCCTCGATTACGACCGCCCGCAGAATGTCGGCCACTTCTTCTTAACCATGAAGCCAGACCTGTTCATGCCGAAAGACGAATACCTCAAGCGCATGGACACGCTGGTGCAGCGCGTGCACGCCATCCCGACAGCGGAGGGCGTCGATGAAATCCTGATGCCGGGCGAACGGGAGCGCCGTTCCGAAGCGACGCGGCAGCGCACCGGCCTGCCCTATCACCCGAAGGAAGTGGCGGCGCTGCAGAAGGAGGCAGCCTCGGCCGGACTGCCGCCGTTGCCGGTTTCGAACGCGCCTTACGAATCGAACACGCCATGAAGATCAACGATTACGATCTCGACATCGTCGTGCAGGGCTTCCCCGGCAAATCGGTCTGCCATGGCGGGTTGGGCTGGAGCTCGGTGGTGCTGCTGCGCGCCCATGGCCGCATCGCACTCGTCGATACCGGCGGGTTCAGCATGCGCACCATGCTGATCAAGCGCTTCGCCGAGCGCGGATTGAAGCCGGCCGACATCACCGATCTTCTGCTCACCCATTCGCATCACGATCACTCGGTGAATTGGACGATGTTTCCCAAGGCGCGCATCGTGATCGGCGCCGACGAGCTGGCGTGGTCTTTGAAAGTGCCGTGGGGCGAAACGCCGGTGCCCGAGCTTTATATGCGCGAGCTCAACACTTGGCCGACGCTGCACACTGCCGCCGAGGGCGAGGAAGTGTTCCCCGGCATCACCGCGCATCTGGCGCCCGGCCACACGCCCGGCTGCCTGGTTTTTGTGTTGCATGCTGGCGAGCACGATGTGATCTTTTCCGGCGATGCCGCCAAGAACCGCGCCGAGCTGGTCTCCGGCACGACCGACATGACCTATGACGCCGCCGTCAGCAGGGCGTCGATCGACGCGATCTGGGCCCTTTGGCGTAAGCGGCCCAGCAATATCGTCGTGCCGGGCCATGACGTGCCGATGGTGCTGGAAGACGGCAAACCGAAATATATCGGCAAGCGCGAAGCCGCCATCACCGCCTGGTACGGCGACGACATGGAAACCACCACGCTGTTCAAGCTGACGGTGTGAGATTTATTTAAATCCAAACAGCCGCGCCGGATTGTCCACTAGAATGCGCTTGCGCATGCCTGCGTCGGGCGCCCATTCGCCCAGAAGATTATAAAGCTGGATGGTGCCGACGCGGTCGTGGAACGACAAATGCGGGAAGTCGCTGCCCCAGATCAACTGATCCGGCGCGATTTGCATCAGCGTCTGCGCGATCGGCTTGACGTCGGCGAAGTCCGGCGCGGTGGAAAAGCGATAGATGCCGGTGAGCTTGACCCAGCAGCGCTTCGAGCCGTCGCCGACCAGCTTGAGAAACTCCTGAAAGCCGCGCTGCCCCGGGCCGTCCTTGGCGGGAAACAGGCCCATATGCGCCACCGTGAACTCAATCGGCAGCGCGCGCAAAACCGGCATCAGCTCGCTGACCAGCCAGCCGGGCGTGAGAAAATCGAGATGCCAGCCAATCTCCTTGCAGAGCTTGGCCAGTCGCGCGATGCGCGGCTTCATGGAGTCGGCGAGCCCGGCCTTCGACTTGCGCACCGGCGAAACATTCACCCGGATGCCGCGCACGCCGAGCGCGTTGAGCTCCGCCAGCTGCTTGTCGTCGGTCTTGCTCTCGTCGAGATCGATGATGCCGCGCCGGATCGCCGGATCGAGTTCGCGCATGGCGTCGAGCATGCAGGAATTATCGAAGCCGTAGGCGCTCGGCTGCACGAACACATAGCGCACGAAGCCGATGCGCCGCGCCAGCTTGAGATAGGCCTCAAGCGGCTCATAGGGCGGCTTGTAACGGATGTCGGTGCCGTAGGGATATCGTTCGGCCGCTCCGAACACATGGAAATGCGCATCGCAGGCGAGCGGCGGCGCAGCATAGGCCGGCTCAAACCCGGCATCGGGATCGTGCTTGGCGGCGTCGTTCATGCCACCAACCGCACCGGAAAACCTTGCGCCGACAGCGCCTTGGCGCCCGCCCAGGCCGTGGCATGGATCGACGACCAGACCGGAATGTCGAGCTGGGCGCGCAGCTTCGCCACCGCGTTCAGCGTCGGCAATTGCGAGCAGGCGACGAACAAGCTCTTGCTCTGCGGCGTCACAGTTCGTAGCGCCAGTTCCAACACTTGTTCTTCGGTAATTCGGCCAAGTTCCGCGGTCGCCTTGCAAAAGAAACTGTTCAACGTCTCGACCCCGATGCCGGACGATTCGAGATAGCTGCGCAAGCCGTCGTTCACCGGCGCGAGATAGGGCGTCACCACCGCCGCGCTGGATACGCCTTCGCTGCGCAATGCATCGATCATGGCGCCGGCCGTGCTCACGACCGTCGCGTGCGTGCGCTCGCGCAGTCTGTCCACCATGCGGGCATTGCCGGCGGGGCCGCCGAGGAAGCCGGCCGCCGTGCAGCCATAGATCACCAGGTCGAATTGCCGGTCGGCAAACGGCTCAATGGCGACCAGGGTCGCGTCTGCGTAGGCGGGCAAATCCTCGAGCAGCAGCGTGCGCGCCGGGCGCTTCACGCGCGCGACTGGAATCGGCGCGAGTTCGGGACAGAGCGCGGCAATCTCCGGCTCCATGGTGGTGTTGTTCTCCGGCACCACGATCAAGGCCTTGGCGTTTCGCTGCATGAAATCCTCAGGCGCCGGCACCAGTCCACTTGACAACCATATGGCCCTAATTGTGGGATGAGTTCAACAGCAAGCCGCCGCGGACGACCTGCAACTGGCCCGCGATTCAAAAGATGCGGCTGCACAAGAACAAACAACGATTGGGAGGATGCCGTGAACCGACGTGAATTTGTCACCGCGCTCGTTGCGCTGCCCGCTTTGGTCCGGCCGGCCGCGGCCGAAGTTTCCAGCATCAAGCTCGGCAAGCAATACGGCTTGCCGTTTCTCCCGCAAATGGTCATGGAGGAGCAAAAGCTAATCGAGAGCCACGCGCAGCGGCTCGGAGTCAACGGGCTCACCGTCGGCTGGCAGACCATGGGCGGCCCGGGCGCGCTGAACGACGGACTGCTGAGCGGACAGATTCAATTCGTCAACGTCGCGTCACCCTCACTCGCCACGCTGTGGGACAAGACCTTCGGTTCGCCGCAGGAAGTGCGCGCGGTGTGCACCGTGCAGTCGATGCCCTATGTGCTGACGACACGAAATCCGAACGTGAAGACGATCGCGGATTTCTCCGCCAGCGACCGCATCGCCGTCCCGACCGTCAAGATTTCCGGGCAAGCCATGGCGCTGCAAATGGCGGCCGCCAAGCTGTGGGGTTTTGAAAAATACGACAGACTCGACGAGTTCACGGTGACCATGGGTCATCCCGACGCCATGCAGTCGATGCTCACCGGACAGACGGTCAACAGCCATTTCGCCGTGGCGCCGTTCAATTACTACGAACTCAAAAATCCCACGATTCATATCGTGCTCAAAAGCTACGACACCGACGGCAAACACACCAACGGCATTCAGGTCACGACCAAGACCTTCCACGACGCCAATCCGAAGATCTGCATGGCGGTGCGCGCCTCGCACGAGGAAGCCAATGCGTTCATCAAGCGCGAGCCGAAGGCCGCCGCGCAAATCTACCTGAAACTCACCAACGACAAGAAGAATTCGGCCGACGATCTGGTGGCGATGATCACCGATCCCGACATCGACTACACGACCGCGCCGGCCAATCTGATGAAGCACGTCGAGTTCATGCACAAGGTCGGCCGCATGAAACACATGCCGACGTCATGGCAGGACCTGTTCTTCGCCGAGGCGCGCGACCTCAAGGGCAGCTGACGCGCCGCCGGCTCGTGACCTATTGGGCCATGATGTGCCCTTCTTTGACGACGCGGCCCCACTTGGCCGTTTCCGCTTCGATGTAAGTCCCGAATTCGGCTGGCGCCATCTTCACGATGGAGGCCCCTTCCTTCTCGAATTGCTTCTGAAGTTCGGGCGCTTCAAGCGCGGCTGAGATGGCCTTGTTGAGTTTCTCGACGATCGCCGGCGGCGTGCCGGCGGGAGCGAGCATCCCCCACCAATTATTGGCCTCGTATCCGGGTACGCCTGATTCCGCAATCGTCGGCACATCCGGGAGCACCGGATTGCGCTTGACGCCGCCGGTCGCCAAGGCCTTGAGCTTGCCGGCCTTGACGTGCGGCGTCGTCTGAATCAGCGAACTGAACACGATTTTGGTATGGCCGCCCATGACGTCGATCATGGCCGGGCCACCGCCCCGGAACGGCACGTGCACGATGTCGACGCCGGCCATCAGCTTGAACAGTTCGCCGCCGAGATGTTGGAAACTGCCGATGCCGGCCGACGCGTACTGCAATTCGCCCGGCTTCTGCTTGGCGAGCGCGATCAATTCCTGCACTGAGTTGACCGGCAATTCCGGATTGACCGCAAGCACGTTGGTGCCGCTACCAAAACTGGCGACCGGGACAAATGCTTTGGCGTGATCGTAAGGCAGTTTGTAGAGCCACGGATTGACCGCGTGCGCCAGCGAGATGACGAGCAGCGTATATCCGTCCGGTTCCACCTTGGCGGCGATGTCGGTACCGATCGTTCCGCCGGCGCCGCCGCGATTGTCGACATAGACCTGCTGACCCAACTGCTCGCTCAAATGACGAGCGACGAGACGGCCGACCACGTCGTTGCTGCCGCCCGGCGGGAACGGAATGATGAGGCGTATTTGCCTGTTTGGGTATTCGTCGGCGGCAGCGCCGGCGGTCAATGCCAGCAGCACCGCGCCGGCTTTCAGGAACCGCGATAGCAGACCGTACATCGTTTCCCCCTCCTTGCGGATCACGCAAATTTCGAGTGCGCCTCTTAATCGAGCGCCTGGGATCAAGAGCTTAAGTGAAAACTATCATCGTAGGAAATGGCGCGCCATTCAGAATAAAACCACTAACATGTATGTTATTGAAATAGCGGTCTAATTTGAAGAGGGCTGCATAGCTCGTAGCCCACTGCTAGGATTTGGTCTGAACGCATACAGCAAAGCTATTCGAGTGAGGCTTGCGGCCGCGATGTGCCCGACCATCCCGACCAATTGCTGATCGGCAGTGCCATCATCAATGTACCGACCGCAGTTCCGTCCGGGTTGCGCCATTTCAGCCGCAATTTTCGTCAGCCTGTCGATCGCATCGGGCGTGGTGAGCCAGTCGAAGCCCCATTTCTCGACCTGGTGATCCGTCAAGGCACGATCGTTCCTAACGGGGATCACAACGCGCATGGTCTGGCAGTATTTCCGATCGCGTTAGCTCCGGCCAATCAGGGGCCAGGCGGGGGCCATGGTCCTTTCCCGGGCCAAACAAAATGCGTGGAGTAAGCTTTTTCGAGTTTGGCGTCGCCGGTTTTGGTAAATCGCAGACGTTGCTTGGGCCCGCTGCCGTGGCGTAGATAGGCAGTAGCCGAGGGTACGAGTTTCAGATCATGCACGTGAAATCGGAGAATGCGCAAAAGCCGGGACAGACGCGAGAGGTTGCAGTTTATAGCTTTCTCAAGATAAGGGACGCGCCCGCAGCACCATTCCTCCAGATCGTCGCGGCTCAGCAGTTGCATTCCAATGAGCACATCGGTCGGTCTGACGACCTTGTCCTTCTCAAGGATGATTGCGACCACGCGGCTGATTTTTGGAAATAGCGGGTCGCTACGAAACGTTGCGACAGTCACAGCCCGCATTTGATTGGCTCCGCTTCACATCATCTTGTCCGCTTCTTCGAAGAGCCGCCTGCACCGCCATCGCCGAGCGCTCACCGAAGGCGCAGTAGAACAGAATCCGCTTACCAGTCATCGTCACCAGTTCGAGAAGTCCTGCTCCAAACAAATCGCCTGTCGTACTTGCAGCGCGGCGCGATCTCCGAATACATCAAATAATACAGGATTGCAGTCCGCAAATCGTAATCTCGAACAGCTTGCATGGACTATCGCCAACGCGGATCCTTGCAATTATTTTCCTCCCTGAAGACGGCCTCGACCCGCTCCTTGCCCCAGATCTTCTTACCTGCTCTCCTCGGATCCTCCAGAAAGGCCCGGTTGCGCTCGGCGAAGTACCTATCTATTGCTTCTTTGCATTCGGCTACTGATTCGTAATCGCTGTTATGCAGGATAGCCCGCGCCAGCCCGCTGAAAACGCCGAGCCGCCTTCACGACGGCGCGCGGCAGTCAAGGCTCCTCGACCGCAAAGCGGCGTGCCGCCAGGGCGGCCTTGACGGGCCCGCAGCGCCGTCGTGACCAGGATTGCCGTGGTACGCCTTTGACCTTCATGCGCTTGGTTTGCTGCCCTTATCTCGGGTTGGGCATGACCCGGCAGCTTCAGTGCGTGGGGTGTGACAAGGAATTTCACTGGCCTTTTGTTGGTACTTTGATGGTCCTGTGTGGCCCTGAGTGGTACCGAGTGGTCATTGGTGGGCTTGTTGGTATTTGAATTGGTAGCGTTGGTACCGCACGTCGCCGTCGTGCCGAATGCCGAAACCCAGTGGCCATCGGTTGCCATGAACCAATCTCGTCGGCAGACGTTGGAACGGCCCATGTAGTCGCCGACAAGGCCCCGTACAGAGGCAAGAGCGGCTCGAACCGGCAAAGTACCGTCCCGGCGTTGGAGGCTGTGATTTGGCGTCCTAACGCCTCGCGGGTCGTGGACGGCAACGCGGCGCAGCGTATTTCGGTCGTATTCACGTCATGAGCCAACCTCCGCATCTGGATTGGTTCGACGCGGCTGAGGCTCGCGGCATGACCTTAGACGACCCGATATTCACAATTGGGGTTGTCCACGACCTTCCAGGTCTTGATCTTACCTCATGCTCAGCTAGCCTTCTCGAAGCAGTGGCAGCCGATGATTCTGTCGCCACGGGATCGTGACCTATTTATGCGTGTCTTGCCGCACCAAGCTCTCCTTCCCCTCGAACCATCGGGCGATGCGGACGTTTGGGTAGAGCGGCTGTCGCGGGCTTTCGACGATACCAGTCGCCACACCGGATTCCTGGCGATAGCCGAGACAGCGGTTGACGCCTGCCCCGGCGATCCGATCGTCCTCACGCTCGCTGCCACGGCGGCCCTTTTGGATGAGCGGCCCGAGCGGGCGCTCGTGTTTCTCAAGCGGATTTCCAAGCGCTACACCGCGACGCCGACCGATCGCCTGCTACAAGCGCTGGCGTTGTTCCAAGATGGAAAACGTGTGGCGGCCCGGACGCTATTGGAACGCCACGAACTGACCGAGTGGCATGCCGCGCTCCAGGCTTTCCCAGGCGGAAGGGAACGCATACGATGGATGGTGAGGCAGATCGACGCGATCATGGATCGCGACCAGCCCTCTCCGCAACAGCGCCAAGCGGTGGCGGCAAAGAGTAAAGTCAAACCCGCACCCGCCCCTCGTCCAGCGCGCCCTTCCAGCAAGCCCACGCCGCCGGTCGCTAAGGTCACGGCAACATCGCTACAGTCCTTGCCGCGAATCGAAATCGACATCTCCTTTGCGGCCGAGTTTGACCTTGCGCCGCTGCTCCACGCCGTTGCGCGTGTGCCCGAACGGGAGGGCCGATGGTGGGGGCTGCGCGAGCGTTTCACCCATCTCGGCTTCGCTCAAGGCTTCGACGAACTTCTCTGCCTGCCGCACCTCACCGGCGTCGAACCATTCTGGCATCAGATCGAGACCGTGCGGAAGGTGTTGAAGCAGTTCCGCGGCCGTGTGCTGCTTGCCGACGAGGTCGGCCTCGGAAAAACCATCGAGGCCGGTATGGTCCTCAAGGAATATGCGTTGCGCGGCATGGCGGAGCGGGTGCTGGTGCTGGCGCCTGCCTCGCTCGTCGGGCAATGGCGGGAGGAACTGGAGACCAAATTCAGCCTGTCTTTCGCGACGACCCACGACCAGCTGCTGCGCGACGACCCGCACGCATTCTGGGGGCAGAAGCGTATCGTCGCATCGATCTCGGCGGCTCGACGACGCGAGCATTCTGAGCATCTGCTCGGAGGCACCTTTGACCTCGTCATCATCGACGAGGCGCATCATCTGCGCGACCGGTCGAGCCAGAGTTGGAAGCTCGTCGATGCGCTCAACAAGCGTTTCTTGCTTCTGCTCTCGGCAACGCCGGTGCAGAACGACCTTGTCGAACTATACAATATAATGACGCTGTTGAAGCCCGGCATCTTTAAGACGCTCAAGGAATTCCGCGCTGCCTACATGACACCCGGCAAGCCGAGACAGCCGGCAAATCCCGAGCGCCTGCGTGAATTGATGCGGGGCGCCATGATCCGCAACACTCGCGCGGTCGTCGCTCTGAAACTTCCGCGCCGCCACGCGGTCACGATTAAGGTCGATGGCCAGCGGGGCGAAGTCGAGGCCTATGCCGATCTGGCGGTTGCAGTGCGCCGCCTCGCGGCCGAGACCGGGGCGGGCGGGCACCGGTTGGCGCTGCACCACCTGCTCGGCGCGGCCGGATCGTCGCCTGTCGCCGCGGCGGTTGCCTTGGCGCGGTTTGCAGCACGCCGTCCCGACAACATGGAGTGGCGGGCTCTGGCCGAACGCTGGGCGGCGATTGAGACCGGTGGCAAGGAGATGGCGCTACTCGACCTGCTTCGTCGCAACCCGGATGAGAAGAAGCTGGTCTTCGTCCATTCCCGAGAGACGCTGGCCCGCCTGGCCGATCTGCTCTCGCACGCCGGGTTGCCCTTCGCACGCTTCGACGGCAGCCTCAGCGGGCCGCAGAAGGATGCAGCGATCGCCGACTTCCGCGACAAAGCGCCGGTGCTGCTCTGCACCGAATCCGGCGGCGAGGGCCGCCTCGACGAAATTCGGCCAGCGCTCCGCTGCCGCAGCCAGGTCGTCGACTTCGACCGGGGCACCGGTGCGGTAGCAGTCGAGGCACGGGCCTTGCTCACGTTGAAGCTGGAACATCTCCAAATCGCGGGTTCGCTCGGAGGAGGCGGCGACAACATGCAGCGCTCCGTGGCCGTCTGCCAGCAAAAGTCCGGCTGACGCGACGTCGAGCAGTCGGGCGCAGTCGGTCGTCAGCCCCGATAACAACTCCACGACGTCGGCGCCGTCGACCAGGCTGTTGGCAATGGAGACGAACGCCTGAGTGAGGATGTGTTCCCGGTCAGCACTCATGCTGCCCCTCCGGTGCGGCCCGGATCAGGCCGCTCACGGTCGGATTCCAACGACAGTTGCCTTCCGACAATTTCCCAGGCTACCTCGCTGGCGGTTAATCCGGAAGCGAATGCGTGTGCGCGCAGTCTCACCAGCGCCTCCGCCGGGCCGACACCGAGTTGCGCCATCACCATTCCGGTCGCCTGGTACACCTCGACCCGAGCGAGCGAGGTGAGTTGTCCCCATGCTTTCTCGCCGTCGGAAATGTCCAGTAGGTCTGCGCCGTCGGTAAGCAGGCCGAGCACGGGTAACACGGCCAGCTCGGCTGCCATGAAACCGCCGAGCCGGGAGTCGCCCTGTAGTGGTCCTGGGTTGTGGCGGTACAAATCCAACGCACCCACCACCGAGTTCGCGAGCCGAATCGGGAGCGCATAGACCGCCTGCACACCCAAGTCCAGCGCAGACCCGGTGTACGCAGGCCACCGTTGTTCCCCCGGGTCTGCCAAGTTCTCCGCGATCACCGGAGCGCCGCGATGCACGGCGTCCATACACGGACCTTCGCCGAAGGTGAACTGCAGCTCGTCCAGTCGCCGGCTCAGCTCGCCGCTCGAACCAACGGTTCCCTGACTTGACCCTTCTACCATCACCGAAATCGCTGCACCATCTACCTCAAGCAGCCGCACGCAGGCGAGGCACAATCGGTCGGCCACGGACAACCCTGGATCGCCGCCGGCTACCGCGTCGCCAAGACTGCTGCGCATATCGGCGTGGGAGACCATGGCGTACCTCCGGGCGGATCGACGGGCGATCACGGCTGCCGGAGATCTTGAGCGAGGCGTGTGGAAGGCGAGCTACATCGACCATACCCGCAGCTAGCTCTGGGCTGACTACTCCTTCGGCTTCATGCCGAACATGATGTCGTCCCACTTCGGCACCTTGGCTCGGCGCGACGACCGATTCGCTGCGGGCGT
>Ga0208848_1000074_pt1 | contig 18740 bp, 17 predicted proteins | sample NGESurshal072012_2_FD_184455 | JGI IMG/M metagenome (GOLD analysis project Ga0208848, IMG submission 184455) | Arctic peat soil microbial communities from Barrow, Alaska - NGEE Surface sample 210-1 shallow-072012 (SPAdes) | ecosystem: Environmental > Terrestrial > Soil > Wetlands > Peat ... | reverse complement strand
CCCGCCCCGTCACCGTCGATGAGGCGCTCCCGGGGCGGTCGCAGCCCATCCCCGTGACCGCGGTGCACCGCGTCAACGGGCGGCCGATGACGCCGCCCTACCCCGAGGGACTGGAGACGGCGGTCTTCGGCATGGGCTGCTTCTGGGGGGCCGAGCGCCTCTTCTGGAAGCTGGACGGCGTCTGGGTCACCGCCGTGGGCTACGCAGGCGGATTCACGCCCAACCCAACCTACGAGGAGGTCTGTTCGGCGAGGACGGGCCACGCCGAGGTCGTGCGCGTGGTGTACGACCCCGCGGTCATCTCGTTCGAGACCCTTCTGCGCACGTTCTGGGAGGAGCACGATCCGACCCAGGGGATGCGCCAGGGCAACGACGTCGGCACCCAGTACCGCAGTCTCATCGGCACGACGACAGCCTCCCAGACGGAGACCGTGGAGCGCTCGCGGGCCGCGTACCAGGAGCGACTCAGCACCGCCGGCAAGGGGGAGATCAGCACGGAGATCGTTGCCTCACCAACGTTCTACTTCGCCGAGTCGTACCACCAGCAGTACCTGGATGCCAACCCCAACGGCTACTGCGGGCTCAAGGGCACCGGGGTCAGCTGCCCGATCGGGACCGGCGCAGCCTAACCGGCTCGGCGAGCGCGCCGGCGCGCCAGGTCTGCGATGGCGAACAGCCGCGCGGCCATGGGCCGAACGATGGCCTCCCATGTGCCCGCATTGCTGCGACGCTCACCGCCGAACCCGCTCTTGAAAGCGGTGATCCCGGTCCAGGGGTGGTCGGCGAGCGCGTCGGGTGGGGCAACACCCCACAGGTCGAAGCGTGTGCTGCCGGCCTCTCGCGCGTCGAGGATGCTCCGCCACACCAGCGGCGGTCCGGGAGCGAGCTTGCGTGACCCGGTGGCGGTGGCGCCGAAGGCGTAATAACGTGTCGAGCCGAAATCGAACACCAGGGCTGCGGCAACGATGGAGCGCTCGGCATGAGCGAAGTACAGCGTGGCGTCGCCGCCCGGGAGCAACTCGCCGGCGATGGCGTCGAAGTAGCCGTCCTCGAACGAGAAGAAGCCGCGCTGTTGTTCGGTCTGGCGGAGCAGGCGCGTGAAGTCAGCCACCCGCGCCGGGTCGTTGGAGCGCTCGACGCTGATCCCGCGACGCTCGGCGGAGTTGATGCCCGACCTGTGGCCGCTCCGCAGTCCGCGGCGCAGCGTCGCCTCCTCGACATCGAGACGCAGCACCAGGGTGTGCTCGTACTGTCGTGTGTGCACGCGCCGCGCCCCGGTTGCGGCGACCGCGCCGGGATCCACGTCGCCGGGCTCGAAGCGCACGAACGCGCACCCCATCGCAAACGCACGGCCCCGTGCCATGGCGATCGCGGCCGGCAGGGCTGCGGGCGTCCGCAGGCTCGGTCCGAAGGGAAGATAGAGGTAGCGGAACGGTCCGGCTCGCCGCACCACCCCGAGCCAGCACCAGTCGCGGTCGGCGCCCACCACGACGCGGTTGCCCAAGCGCTGCTGTACGCGCGCCCACGCGCTGCTCTGCAAGAAGTGACCATGCAGTGACTGCACCCCCTCATTCCAGCCTTGGGGAGTACCGGCCGCCGTCACGTGCGCGAACCTAGCACACGAGGGAACGGCTCAACGCCGCCCGTCCCGGGGCATGACACCCCGGGTCAGGCGGGTCGAGGCTGCGGGGACGCGACCTAGTCGACCCCGGGAGGCGGTCCGGCCGCGGCGGCCTCCGCCTTCTCCGGCTTCTCTTTGCGGTCGCGCTTGTCCTTGCCCTTGGGTACGAGGTTCATGGTCACCTCGGTGCCGGCGAGGTCCACGACAACGGTGTCGCCCGGACCGTGCTTGAGACGGAGCAACTCCTCGGACAGCGGGTCCTCGATGACGCGCTGGATGACGCGGCGCAGGGGGCGGGCCCCGTACACCTTGTCGAAGCCCTCTTCCACGATCTTGTCCTTGGCGGCGTCGGTGACGTTGAAGTTGAGCTCCTGCACCGCCAGGTGACCCGCCACCTTGGCGAGCATGAGGTCGACGATGTTGCGCATCTGCACCATGTCGAGGCGGTGGAAGACGACAACCGCGTCGACGCGGTTGAGGAACTCCGGACGGAAGGCCCGCTTGAGCTCCTCCATGATCTGGTCGCGCATCTTGCCGTGTTCGGATGACGCTGTGCGCTCGTCGGGGATCGATGGCTGGAAGCCCATCGACATGTTCGCCTTGAGGTTGGTGATGCCGATGTTGCTGGTCATGATCACGATGCAGTTGGCGAAGTTGACCGCCTTGCCCTTGGCGTCGGACAGCCGTCCGTCCTCGAGGATCTGCAGCAGCATGTTGAAGACCTCGGGGTGCGCCTTCTCGATCTCGTCGAAGAGCACCACGCTGTACGGGCGACGGCGAACAGCCTCGGTGAGTTGGCCGCCGTCGTCGTAGCCGACGTAGCCGGGAGGCGACCCGACCAGGCGAGCTGTGGAGTGACGCTCCATGAACTCGCTCATGTCGAGGCGGATGATCGCGTCCTCGTTGTCGAACAGGAACGCGGCCAGCGAGCGCGCCAGCTCCGTCTTGCCCACGCCGGTGGGACCGAGGAACATGAACGAGCCGATCGGGCGCTTGGCGTCCTTGAGACCGGCACGCGCGCGCCGCACAGCCTGGGAGATCACCTTGACGGCGTCGTCCTGGCCGATCAGGCGCTTGTGGATCTCCTCCTCCATGCGCAGCAGGCGCGAGGTCTCCTCCTCCACCAGTCGCGACACCGGCACGCCGGTCCACGAGCTGATGATCTCGGCGATGTGCTCCTCGTTGACGTCGGGCACCGTGGCACCCAGCTCGTCGCGCCAGGTCATCTCCAACGAAACGTACTTCTCCTTGAGCTTCTTCTCCTTGTCGCGGAAGCTCGCGGCAGTCTCGTAATCCTGGCCGGCGATCGCCTCCTCCTTCTGCGCCTGGAGTTCGCGGATCTCCTTCTGCATCTCGCGGAGGTTCTCGGGAGTCGTGGTCAGCTTCATGCGCACACGCGCACTGGCCTCGTCGATGAGGTCGATCGCCTTGTCAGGCAAAGACCGATCTGTGACGTAGCGCACGCTCAGCTCAGCGGCGGCCTTGAGCGCGTCGTCGGTGATCTGCACGCGGTGGTGCTTGTCATAGAGCGGCCTGATGCCGTGCAGGATCTCGATCGTCTCCTGCAGGCTGGGCTCGTCGACGAACACCGGTTGGAAGCGACGCTCGAGGGCGGCGTCCTTCTCGATGTACTTGCGGTACTCGTTGAGAGTGGTTGCGCCGATGCACTGGATCTCGCCTCGAGCCAGTGCCGGCTTGAGGATGTTGGCAGCGTCGATGGCGCCCTCGGCGGCGCCTGCACCGACCAGCGTGTGCAGCTCGTCGATGAAGAGAACCACTTCTCGCGACTGGCGGATCTCGTCGAGGATCTTCTTGAGACGCTCCTCGAATTCACCGCGGTACTTGGTGCCGGCGACGAGCGCCCCCATGTCGAGCGTGAGCACGCGCTTGCCCATCAGGGATTCGGGGATGTTGCCGAGCACGATGGCCTGGGCGAGGCCTTCGGCGATGGCCGTTTTGCCAACGCCCGGCTCGCCGATCAGCGCCGGGTTGTTCTTGGTGCGGCGGCTGAGAATCTGCACGACGCGCTCGATCTCCATGGCACGACCGATCACCGGGTCGAGCGCGTTCTTCTGGGCGAGCTCGGTGAGGTCGCGGCAGAACTGGTCGAGCAGCGGTGTCTTGCTCGGCTTCTTCTGCGCCTCCTTGGCCTCCTCCTCCAGGCCGGACTCGTGGAGCAGCCGATCGATCTCGCCGCGAACCTTCTCGAGGTTGGCGCCGAGGTCCTCGAGGACATGTGCGGCGATGCCCTCACCTTCGATGAGCAGGCCGAGCAGGAGGTGCTCGGTGCCGACGTAGTTGTTGCCCATGCGCCGGGCCTCTTCGAAGGAGATCTCAATGACCTTCTTGACCCGAGAGGTGGGGATGATCTGCTGGATGATGATCCGCTCGTTGCGGCCGAGCACAGACTCGATCGTCGAGCGCACCTTGTTGATCTCCACGCCGAGGTTGTTGAGAACCTTGGCGGCCAGACCCTCGCCTTCGCGGAGCAGGCCGAGGAGAAGATGCTCGGTGCCGATGTACGAGTGATGAGAGCGTTCGGCCTCCTCCTGCGCGAGGGTGAGGACCTTCTTCGCTCTCTCCGTGAACCGCTCAAAAGGGTACAAGTGCTTGTTGCCTCCGTGCCCGCACCAGCCCCCCCTCTGGCGGCGGAGGTCAGTTGACGGGCGACCTTGATCTGACGCCATTATGCCCGCCTCACTCGGAGTACAAGCGTTCCCGTGCAAGGCGGCGACAGAAAATTCTCGGCGGCGCGACCCCCGGGCCTAGTCGTCTGCGGCTGAGGGCTCCTCGACGGCACCGGCGGGCGGCGTGGCAACGGACTGATCGGCGTCTCCCCCGGGTGCGGGCTCGTCCGCCTCGTCGGCCGGCCCGGCGTCCGACGCCGGCGTCACGTCGACGTCCACGTCCGCATCCGGGACGGCGACCTCGACCGCGCCCTCGTCGACGATGTCGCCGTCCTCGTCATCAGGGATCTGGTATGCGGGCGGCTCGTAGGTGCCGGTCGGCTCATCGCCTTCGACGGGTCCGCCGCCGTGAAGCTGGCGCAGGGAGAGGCTGATGCGACGGCGCACCTTGTCGGCGCTGAGCACCATCACCTCGACGACCTCGCCGACCTTGAGCACGTCCTCGGTGCGCTCGACATGGTCCCAGGACAGCTCGCTGATGTGGAGCAATCCCTCGACACCGTCGGCGATCTGCAGGAAGGCGCCGTACTTCTTGGTCTTGGTCACCTCACCGGTGACCGCCTTGCCTGCGGGGAAGCGGTCCTCGATCGTGTCCCAGGGGTCGTCGCTCATCTGCCGCAGCGAGAGGCTGATGCGGGACAGTTCGGGGTCGAGCTTGATCACCTTGACGCGCACCTCGTCGCCGACGTTGAGCATGTCGCTGACGTTGTTGATGCGGTCCCACGACAGTTCGCTGATGTGGATGAGCCCGTCGGCGCCGCCGAGATTGACGAACGCGCCGTACGACGTGAGGCCGCTCACCTTGCCGGTGACCACGTCGCCGATCTGGAGCTTCTCGAACAGTTCCTCACGCTGACGGGCGCGGTCCTCGTCCTGAGCCGCGCGCTGCGACACGATGAGGCGGTTGCGCTTGCGGTTGACCTCGAGGATCTTCACGGGGATCTTGGTGCCGACCAGTTCCATGAGGTTGCCGCTGAACTGGCGGGCCACCTGGCTGCTGGGGAGGAATCCGCGCAGGCCCATGATGTTGACGATCAGGCCACCCTTGTTCTGCTCCCGAACCTCGGCGTCGAGGATCTCGCCCTCGGACTCCTTGAGCGCGACCGCCTGCCAGATGCCCTCGGCGCGCGCCTTGCGCAGTGACAGGACGACGTTGCCGTCCTCGTTCTCGGGCTGGACGACGTAGACCTTGACCTGGTCGCCGGGGTTGAGAACCACCTGGGCCTCCCCACGGGCGGACAGCTCACGGTTGGAGATGACGCCTTCGGACTTGGCGCCGATGTCGACCAGCACCTCGTCGGGATCGACCCGTACGACGGTGCCGTCAACGATGTCGCCGTGGGCGAGGGCTCGGATGACATGCTCCTCCTCTGCGAGGAGCTGCTCCATGGTGATCTCTTCTTCGGGAACCAGGGTCGCGGCCAAGCTTCTCCTTCTGCTCTCCCAACCAGCCCTGCGGTGGCGCCGAGGCGCCGACCTGCGGGTCGTACGGTGTGCCGGTCGGGAACGGTGCGGGCGGACCCGCGGAACGATCGTCGTGGTGGCGATGACGGGTACCAGCCCGTGCCGGGTGCGATCGGGTCAAGTGTAGCCGACGGGCGATGGCGAGATCGACAGACCGGTGTTGGTCGCGCAGGGCTGGGGCCTGTCCCGGCACGCCGGTGCCGCCGATGTCGGTGATTTGTTGCCGGGAGGTATCCGGGTGGCGACCGTGAGAGGCATGGTCCGTAGCACCTGCGGTGCGACCCTGCGAGGGCAATGCGAGTGACCATCACCTGTGAAGACTGCGGCGAGCGTCATCGCCTCGAACGGCAGATCTCCGAGCCGGGACCGATCTGGATCGTCTGCCACGCCTGTGAGCTCCCCCTCCAAGCCGTCCTCGACGGACCGGCAGCCGCCCCCGTGCAGACCCACGCGGTCTGGTCGGGCATCCTCGACCTCAGCACCGGCGTCCGCCCCGCGGCCTGACCGCCCGGCCATCGAGAGCGCCCTCACGGGCGCCTCGAGCGCTCGGTGCTAGCATCAGCGCCTCCATGGAACCGACCCGCTCCCGGCTGTTGTGACCGGCCGGCGCGTCGGCCTGGTGGTCGACAGCGGCGCCGCGCTCAGGAGGCGGATCGAGGGGGGACCCGCCATCGTGGCGATGCACGTGGTGGTCGGGGGAGCCACGCTCGACGACAACGCTGACGGCGAGGTGTACGTGCGCCTCCGCCGCGGTGAGCGGGCGTCGACGTCGACGCCGAGCCCCGGCGACTACCTAGCGACGTTCGAGCGCCTCGCCGCTGAGTGCGACGCGATCATCTGCCTGACCATCCCCGCACGCTGGAGCGGCACGTTCGCCAGCGCGTCCATCGCTGCTGACATGTTCCGCGACGGCCGGGTCGCGCCCACCGTCGATGTCGTCGAGACACCCACCGCGGCTGTGGCGTACGGGCTCGTGGCGCGCCTCGCCGATTCGCTCTGCGAGGCCGGGGCCGGGCGCGAGGAGGTGCTCGAGCGGGTCCGCCAGGCCTGCGACGAGGTGCGCATGTACGGGGCCCTGGAGACGCTCGAATACGTTGCTCGCAGCGGACGGGTTCCCGCGCTTGTGGCCGGTGTCTCCGACGCGCTCCGCGTCCGCCCCATCTTCGAGATGCACGGTGGTGGCACCGGGCGGGTCGGCCTGGCGCGCACCGAGGGTGGGGTGCTTCGCGCCCTGGAGCGGGTCGCCCGCGAGCGCCTGGCGCCTGGCCCACACTGGCTCATGCTCTTCCACGCCGACGCCGCGCACACGGCGGCCGCGTTGCGCGAGAGGTTGCTGGTCGCGTGCGACGTCGCCCGTGACGAGACGGTCGCTCTCGCCCCGGTCATCGGCGTCTACACCGGCCCCGGCGCCGTCGGCTTCGCCGCACTGCCGATGCACGGCTCCGACCCGGCGGCCCCGGCGTGACCACCCCGGCGATCGCCGTCGCCGCGGTGCTGGTGGGGGCGTACATGGTCGGCTCGGTGCCCGTCGCCTGGCTCCTGGGTCGCTCACGCGACATCGATCTTCGGGAGGTCGGCTCGGGCAACCCGGGCACGAGCAACCTGTTTCGCAACGCGGGCATCGGCGTGGCCGTGCTCTCGGGCCCCCTGCAGTTCGCCCAGGGACTTGCGCCCGTGCTCATCGCCCGCGCCGCGGGCGGCGATGGCAGCCTGGTCGAGCTCACCGCCATCGTCACCGTGGCCGGCAACGGGTGGCCGTTCTGGCTCGGGTTCCGGGGCCAGCGCGGCGTGGCCGTGGCCACCGGCGCCGTGGCCGGTCTGCACCCGCTTCTGCTGGCGGTGCTTTTGGTGTGTTTCGCGGCCGGCGCGGTGGGGCGTCGGATCGCCGCCGGTGTGCTCGCGGGTTTCGTCCTCCTCCCCGTCGCGGCCGCGTTCATCGGCGGCCCCGGGCTTGCGGTGGCGTGTTCCGCGCTGCTGGTAGCGCTGCTCCTGCGCCGCCTGGACGGGATCGGGCACGACCGCCGCCGGGCCACGACCGGCGAGCGGCGCCGCATCCTCTTGCGCCGCATCCTCTTCGACGAGAGGCCCGGGCAGGTGCTCGTCGGTCGCCATCCCGGGGCCGAGTGGGCAGAGCGTCGCCCCTGACGCACGGCGCGGCCCGTCCGCGGCTGCGCGTCGCAAATCCGCTCTCCCCATACACTGGATGCCGTGGAGGCGCATCCGGGCACGGGGCGGTCGTCATGAGTGCCGGCGCGGCCATGATCGCAACCCCAGCGCGCACCCTCCGGCAGCGCGTGCTCAGCCCGCGGCGCATCCCCCTGGGGCTGGCCCTGCTGGTCGTCGGGTCGCTGATCGTGGCCAGCAATCCCAGCCAGGTGGGGACCGCCATCGAACGATTCCATCTCCAGGACATCCCCATCATCCTCGGGCTGTCGGTGGGGTACTACGTGCTCCAGGGAGTGCGCTGGTGGACGCTGTTGCGCCTCGTCAGCACCCGGCCCCCACTCGGCGACACGATCCTGATGACCCTCACCGGGCAGGCCACCGCGCTGCTGCCGCTCGGGGAGTTGACCAGGGCCCTCCTTCTGGCGCGTGTCAGCGCAGTGGCGGTGGGGTCGGCCATCGCCGCCGTCACTGTGCAGGAGCTTCTCTACTCGGGCCTGCTCATCGCCGCAGCCCTTCCCGGTTCGAGCCGGTACTCCTTCGCGCGTGCCGGCGTCGCACTCGCACTCGGCGGCACCCTCCTCGTGATCGCACTGCTCACCGTGCGGCCGGTGTGGCGAAGGCTGCGCATCGTGGTCGCCCGGCTGCCTATGCTGCGCAGCAGGATGGTCGCCGTCGACCGCCTCCAGGTGGACACGGTGGTGCTCTTCGAGAACTGGCGGACCTACCTCTGGCTCTGGATCAGCGCCGTGCAGGCTGTGATGGCGGTGAGCCTCTTCTACTTTGTTGTCGGAGCCGTCGCCCCCGGGCGGGTCGACTGGGTCACCGCCGCGTTCGTCTACTCGATCAGCAACGTGGCGTCGGCCATCACCCTCTCCCCGGGGAGCCTCGGCGCATTCGAGGCGACCACCGCCGGGTTGCTCGTGGCCGCCGGCGGGCTGCCGTTCGGGGTTGCCACGGCCGCGGCGGTGGTGCATCGCCTCGCCGACAAGGGCCTGAGCGCCGTCATCGGGGCGTCACTGTTCGTGGTCGTGCGCCGTCGCCACCGGCTGCGCGGGGTGTCGCTGTTCGAGCTCGCCGACACGCGAAGCGGCCGCCAGCCCACACCCCCCGATGGCTCCTGACGGACGGCCGCTGCGGGTCGCGTTCCTCGGGCACGCCGAGGGGCGCCGCGGTGACGGGCTGTCGACGTACAGCCGCGAGACGGTGCGCGCGCTGCGCGCCGCCGGCGCGGACGTGCGCTTCTTCGCGCACCGCGAGGACGGTGACATTCTCCCGGTCGGCGCCGCCGAGGCGGTGATGCTACGCGCCTGGCACCTCAAGACGGTGACCATCCCGCGGCCGGGTTCGATGCGCACCATCCGCGCCGCCCTGACGGCCTTCGCACCAGACGTGGTCCACATCTCCTGGAGCTTCTCGCTGCAGGACGGGGCCATCAGCCGCGCCGCCCATCGCCTCGGGGCTGTGTGCGTGGCCACGTTCCACCTTCCCCACGGGCCCGACGGCACGGTCCGCGCGGCGGTGCTGCGCGGCCTCTACCGCTATCACCGCACGCAGATGGGCCACGTCGACCGCTGCATCGCGCTCAGCGACGAGCAGCGCGGACTGCTGGAGCGCGCCGGGTACCCCGCCGCGCGGCTCGCCGTCATCCCCAACGGGGTCGACACAGACGCTGTCCGCCCCGGACCATCAACGCTGCGCGAAGACCTGGGTGCGCGCCTGGTCGTGCTCTACATGGGGCGGCTCGACCCCGAGAAGCGGGTCACTGCGCTGGTCGACAGCTTCCTCTCACTGGGACTGCCGGACGACCACGTGCTGTGCATCGCCGGCGACGGCGTGCAGCGCCGTGTCCTCGGCCGCGTTGCCGCCGGCCACCCCAACGTCCGCGTGCTCGGACTGGTGACGGCGGATCGCGCCCTCCACCTGCTCCGCGGCTGCGACGTCTTCGTGCTGCCGTCGACCGCCGAAGGCCTGGCGCTTTCCTTGCTCGAGGCGATGGCGGCGGGCTGCGCCGTCGTCGCGACGGACGCCGGCGAGGACGGCCGCGCGCTCGATGGAGCCGGCGTGGTCATCCCGGTGCACCCCCTGCGTCCTGCCCTGGACGAGGCCCTGCGCTCGCTCGTCTCCGACGCGGCCCTGCGGGCTCGACTGGGCGGCGCCGCGCGACGGCGTGCGGTGGAGCGGTACGGGATGGCGGAGCACTCCCGGCGCGTGCTCGCCGTGTACACGTCAGCAGCGGAGGGGGCTGCCGAGGCGCCCGGCAGAGTCAGACCCGCGGCGCTACCCTAGTGGGGTGACCACGGCGACACCGGTTCCCGTCGAGGCTCCTGTTCGCAGGGAGCAGGTCGTGCGCGAGCCGGGATGGAACGTGATCGTGTGGAACGATCCGGTGACGCTGATGAGCTACGTTGTTCTGGTGCTGCGCAAGCTCTTCGGCCACGACCACGTCACCGCCACCACGCTGATGCTCCAGGTCCACGAGACAGGCAAGGCGGTCGTCGCCACCCAGCCCCGCGAGCAGGCTGAGGTGTCGGTGGCGCGCTTGCACGCGTTCGGGCTCCAGGCCACTCTCGCGCGGCTCTAGGCGAGCGGAGCGCTGACGTGGCGTCGGTGCTGAAACGGCGCGGCCGCATCCAGGTGCGCCTCGACGAGCCTGAGCGGACGGCTCTTGGCGACATCGTCGCCCACCTGCAGACGCACATCACCCGCGCGCTGGCGACGACGCCACGCGCCTACGACGACGAGACCATGCAGGGCGAATACGACCGCTGGGTGCGCCCGGAGATCGACCGCGGCTACGAGGCCGACCTCGACGTGGTGCGCGACGGGCTGAGCGCCGGCGACGAGTTGCTCGTGCTCACCGAGGCCCAGGTGTACGCGTGGCTGCGCGCCTTCAACCAGTTGCGCCTGGCCGCCGCGTCGCTTCTGGGCATCACCGACGACGGCTGGGAGGCCGAGGCGAGCGACGAGTTCCGGGCGCGCCCGGAGTACGGCATGCTCATGGCGCTCGGTTGGTTGCAGGAGGAGCTCGTCGCCGCGCTCGAGTCTTGACAGGGGCGGGGCAGTTCCCGCCTGATCCCGGTCGCGCACCCCGCGCCCTCGGCGCGCCGGAGAGCTAGTAGCGGGTCACCTTCATGCTGAAGTCGAGCGCGGTGGCGGAGTGGGTCAGCGCGCCGACTGAGATGTACGCCGCCCCGGCGAGAGCGTAGGCGCGCGCGTTGCTCACCTGCACGCCACCGCTGATCTCCACCTCGGCGCGTCCGCGGATGATCTGCATCGCCTCGCGCACCTGTCCCGGTGCGAAGTTGTCGAGCAGGATGCGCGGCGCCTTGTCGGCGAGCGCCTGCTCCAACTCCTGGATATTGCTCACCTCGACGTTGATGTCGCCGTCGACATATGCCTTGCGGACCGCGCGCAATGCCGGCGTGATGCCGCCGACGAGGGCCAGGTGGGTGTCCTTGATCAGGACTGCGTCGTAGAGGCCCATGCGGTGGTTGAACGCACCACCGATGCGTGTTGCGTACTTCTCCAGCCCGCGCAGGCCGGGGGTGGTCTTACGCGTGTCGAGGATCTTGGTCTTGGTGCCGTCCACCGCCTTGACATAGCGCGCCGTCATGGTGGCCACGCCGCTGAGGTGCTGGAGGAAGTTCAGCGCAACCCGCTCGCCCTTGAGCATGCCCCGGGCCGGCCCTGAGATGCGCGCGACGATCTGGTCCTCCTGGACCTTCTCGCCGTCGCGGGTCTTGGCGTCGAAGGTGATGCGCTCATCGACCATCGCGAAGACACGTGACGCCACGCTGAGACCGGCGATGACGCCGTCCTCCTTGCAGACGATCTTGCCGCGACAGGTCATGTCCGCAGGGATCACGGCGTCGGTGGTGACGTCACCCGCCCCGATGTCCTCGGCAAGGGCTGCCTCGATGAGGGCGTCGAGGGTGTCAGGCGCAAGTGCATCGGTGATGGGGTCAAGCGTTGCGGTCAAATCGGTGCCCTCTTTCTTTGTGCATGACGATGACGCCATGCCACTGGTCACGGGTGGATGGGAAGTCGCTGCGGGTGTGAGCCCCACGGCTCTCCTCGCGGAGCAGTGCCGCACGGCACATGACTGTCGCTGTTGTCGCCGACTGGTGGAGGCGAACTGAGCTGAGCGAGGCGCTCGCCGAGGTGGCCGCCGCGATCTCCTCAACGGCGGCAAGAGCCACGCGCATCCCGGCCGCATCGCGGACCAGGCCGCAGCCGTCCCACATGCTGTCGCGCAGGCGCTCGACCAGGGAGTCGTCCGGGCGCGCGCCGGCCTCGGCAGCGACGAACCGCGACCGCGCGCGCGGCGGCAGGGCGGGACGCTCGGCGATGTCCTCGAGGGCGCCCAGCGCGGCGCGATGCCCGAAGACCGCGCCCTCGATCAAACTGTTGCTGGCCAGGCGATTGGCTCCGTGCACGCCGCTGCAGGCCACCTCGCCGCATGCGAAGAGGCCGGGCACCGTGCTGGCGCCGTGGACGTCGCTGCGCACGCCTCCGATCTGGTAGTGCGCGGCAGGGGCGATGGGGATCGGCTGGGTGGTGATGTCGATGCCGTGCTCGCGGCAGGTCGCCGTGATCGTGGGAAAGCGATCCTCCACGCGCTTGCCAAGGGGACGGCAGTCGAGGAGGACGTGGTCGACGCCATCGCGCTGGAGCTGCTCCCAGATGGCTCGGGAGACCACGTCGCGACCGGCCAGCTCGCCGCCGGCGTCGCTGTCGAACAGGAAGCGGCGGCCGCACGCGTCGATGACGTGGGCGCCCTCGCCGCGGACCGCCTCGCTGATCAGGAAGCGCGGCGCCCCCGGCACGGCCAGCGCCGTGGGATGGAACTGCATGAACTCCATGCCGACCACCTCCGCGCCGGCCTCCCACGCCAGGGCGACCCCGTCGCCGGTGGCCGACTCCGGGTTGGTGGTGTTGCGCCACAGCTGCCCTGAGCCGCCGCTGGCAAGGATCACCGCGCCGGCGCCGAGCATGTGAGCGGGACCGGAACCGTCACTGGCGCGCACCTCAACGCCGGCGCAGCGCCCGTCGTCGTCTAGGAGCAGGGCGGTGACGTGGCGGTTCTCCAGGACAGTCGCCCCGGTGTGGCGGAGGCGGCGCACCAGGGCGGTCTCGACCTCGCGGCCGGTGGCGTCGCCGCCGGCGTGGACGATGCGGTTGCGTGAGTGGGCGGCCTCCCGGCCGGCGAACAGGACACCGTCGTGGCTGTCGAATGCGGCCCCCCACTCGGTCAGCTCCCGCACCCGGGCGGGTCCCTCCGTGACCAGCACGCGCACCGCATCCTCGTCGCAGAGGCCGCGGCCGGCGGCGATCGTGTCCTCGAAGTGGATGTCCGGGGAGTCGTCGGTGGCGACGGCGGCGGCGATGCCCCCCTGGGCCCAGCGCGTGGCTCCGTCGTCGACGGCACCCTTGGTGACCACCGCGACGCGGCCGCGCTGAGATGCCGTGAGCGCGGCCGTGAGACCGGCGATCCCGCCACCTACCACAATCACGTCGTAGGTCTCCCCCATCATGGCGAGCGCGGTGTTCAGGGGATGGCGACCTCCGCGCGGCCGCGGCCGGCCGCGTCCACGAGTCCCGCGCAAGTGCGACGCGTGTGCGGGTCACCGCTCCCGGTCTCGATCGTGCACCGGAGCGCGAGGCGCCGCATCAGTCTCTCCCCTGGATGGCGATGACACCCGGGACCTGTGAGATTCGGGAGGGAGCTGCACCCAGCGGTGCCGGGTCGATTCCCAAGCGAATCACGTCAATCAACCGAGTGGAGCCCATTCTACCAGCGACCAGAATTTGGCATCCGGGGGCGACGACGTCCACCGCTGCGAAGCTCTGCTCATCCACGGCGGCGACGTAGTCAATGGTGAGGCCGGCGTCTTCCATCGGGCGCCGCACCAACTCGCAGAGGATGGCCGAGCGGTGCTCGCGGCCGGCGAACGCGCCGGCGGCGGCGGAGAGGCCGGCCGGGATCGCCAGGGCACGGCGGCGCTGGTCGGCGTCGAGGTACACGTTGCGGCTGCTCAGGGCAAGGCCGTCGTGGTCACGCACCACGGGGCAGATGGCGACCTCGACACCGGTGTCGAGGTCGCGGGCGAGGCGGCGGACCACGGCGCACTGCTGGGCGTCCTTCTGGCCGAAGTACGCGCGGTGAGGGCGGCAGGCGATGAGGAGCTTGGCGACGACGGTGGCCACGCCGTCGAAGTGGCCGGGCCGGTGCACGCCCTCCAGGGTGGTGGTCAGCGCGCTGTCGACGTGCACGGTGGTCGCGTTCAGGTCGCCGAACATGGCCTCGACGGTCGGGGCGAAGACGGCGTCCACCCGCTCGGCGGCGAGCATGTCCAGGTCCTCGTCGAGCCGGCGAGGATAGCGGTCGATGTCCTCCCCCGGCCCGAACTGCCGGGGGTTGACGAAGATGCTGACCACCACCCGGTCGCAGTCGGCGCGGGCGCGGCGGAGGAGGCTGAGGTGACCAGCGTGGAGCGCCCCCATGGTGGGCACGAGACCGACGCGCAGGCCGGCGGCCCGGCAGCGTTCCGACCAGCGGCGCAGCTCCTCGGGGGTGCCGAGCCGGCGCGGGGGGTCCACGGGTCGCCCGTCAGCGGTAGCTGTGGGCATCGTCGGGGAAGCTGCCGGCGGCGACATCGGAGGCGAAAGCGCGGGCTGCCGCCACGACCGCGTCACCGAGGTCGGCGTATGGCTTGGCGAACTTGGGCATTGGACCGCGAGTCATCCCGAGCAGGTCGTACACCACCAGCACCTGGCCGTCGCAGTCAGGACCGGCGCCGATCCCGATCGTGGGGATGCTCACCGCGGCGGTCACCTCGGCGGCGAGGCTGGAGGGGATGCCCTCGAGCACCAGGCTGAAGGCGCCGGCATCCTCGAGCGCGCGCGCGTCCTCGACGATCCGCTGGCGCGCCTCGGGGCTGCGCCCTTGGACGCGGTTGCCGCCGAATGCGTTGATCCACTGCGGGGTGAGGCCGAGGTGGCCCATCACCGGGATGCCGCACTCCGCGAGGCGGGCGGTCAACTGCGCCACCCAGCCCCCGCCCTCGAGCTTGACGGCGTGCATCCCCGCCTTGAGCAGGTCGACGGCGTTGGCGGTGGCCTGCTCGACAGACCCCTGGTAGGAGCCGAACGGCATGTCCGCGATGAGCAGCTGGCCGGGCGCGCCGCGCGCCACGGCGCGGGCGTGGTGAAGCATCTCGTCCATGCTGACCGGCAGCGTCGTGGTGTAGCCGAGGTGGTTGTTGCCGACGCTGTCGCCGACCAGCAGCGCGGGCACGCCGGCCTCAGCGAGAAGCCGGGCCACGGCCGAGTCGTACGCGGTGACCATGACGAAACGCTCGCCACGCTCCTTGCGGGCGCGCAGTTCGTGGATGGTGATCGCCATGACCTCAGGCCATCCCTGGGGGGGCCACCCTCGGCCTCCCGACGCACCTGTTCTCGTTCACCGTCTCGGTCACCCCGTGATCCAAGCGTTGCCGACTTGACGGCGGCGACGTCCGATCGTTGTGGCCTCGCGGCGCATCGCGTCCACGGGCCGGATCAGCGGACGCCGTCGCCGCCGCCGCGGAGTGTAGCGCGGCGGACGCGTCGCTCAGCGCGCCGGCGCCGAGAGGGGCGGGTCAGGCGCCGGCCGCAGCCTCCGCGGCGGTCTCGCCGTCGGCCACCACCGGGGGCGCGCCCTCAAAGGCTGCGATCATCGTCTTCATCTCGGCGGCCTCCATGGTCTCGACCTCGATGAGGCGCGCGGCCAGGGCGCGGAGGATGTGCTCGCGCGGACGGAGCACCTCCTTGGCCTTCTGGAAGGCGGTCTCGACGAGGTGGTGCACCTCCTGGTCGATCTCGCTGGCGATGTCCTCCGAGTAGTTGCGCTGCTCGCCGAGGTCACGGCCGAGGAACACCAGTTCCTCCTTGGTACCGAACGTCAGCGGCCCGAGCTTGTCGCTCATCCCCCATTCCGTGACCATCTTGCGGGCCAGCTGGGTGGCCTTGCGGATGTCGTCCGAGGCGCCGGTCGTGATGTAGTTCTCGCCGAGGATCAGCTCCTCAGCGCAGCGGCCACCGAGGATCTGGGCGAGCTGGTCCTCGAGCTCGGCCTTGCTGACGAGGTACCTGTCCTCGCTGGGCAGGCTGAGCGTCCAGCCCAGGGCCATGCCACGGCTGACGACCGAGATCTTGTGGACGGGGTCGGTGTGCTCGAGGAGCATGCCGACCATGGCGTGGCCCATCTCGTGGAAGGCGATGGTGCGCTTCTCGCTCTCGCTGATCATGCGGCTCTTGCGCTCCGGTCCGGCAATGACGCGGGCAATGGCCTCCTCGAGGTCGGGCATGGTGATGACCTTGCGGTTGTTGCGCGCCGCGAGGATGGCGCCCTCGTTGATGAGGTTGGCGAGGTCGGCACCGGAGAACCCGGGGGTCTGCTTGGCGAGCACCTCGAGCTCCACCGACGGGTCGAGGGGCTTGTTGCGGGAGTGCACCTCCAGGATGGCGCGGCGGCCCCGGATGTCGGCGCGGTCGAGCATCACGTGGCGGTCGAAGCGGCCGGGGCGGAGCAGCGCAGGGTCGAGCACGTCGGGCCGGTTGGTGGCGGCGATGACGATGACGTGGGTCGCCGTCTCGAAGCCGTCCATCTCCACGAGCAGCTGGTTGAGGGTCTGTTCGCGCTCGTCATGACCGCCGCCGAGGCCGGCGCCGCGCTGCCTGCCGACGGCGTCGATCTCGTCGACGAAGACGATGCACGGCGAGTTCTTCTTGGCCTGGTCGAAGAGGTCGCGGACGCGGCTGGCGCCGACCCCGACGAACATCTCGACGAACTCGGAGCCGCTGATGCTGAAGAAGGGAACGCCGGCCTCCCCGGCGACAGCCTTGCTGAGCAGCGTCTTGCCCGTCCCGGGAGGGCCGACCAGGAGCACGCCCTTGGGGATGCGCGCGCCCACCGCGGTGAACTTGTCGGGGTACTTGAGGAACTCGACGATCTCGGAGAGCTCCTGCTTGGCCTCCTCGACGCCGGCGACGTCGGCGAAGGTGATGGCCGGCTTGTCACCGGTGAGCAGGCGGGCGCGGCTGCGCCCGAACGACATCGCCTGGTTGTTACCGCTCTGCGTCTGCCGGAAGATCCAGAGGAGGAAGAGGGCCATCAGGCCGAACAGGACGAGGTTGGGCAAGAGGATGCTCAAAAGGAAATTGCTCCCGCCGCTTGAGTCGTTGCGGAAATTTGTGTAGCCATTATCAGTGAAGACCTTGAGCGCCTCGGCGCTCGAGCCGATGACCGTCTGGTACTGCGTGCCGTTGGCGGCGTACCAGGTGACCGATGAGCCGTCGCCGCTGATGACGGCCTCCTGGGACAGAGTCGATGAGAGGGTGCTGGCGGGGTCGCTGGTGTCATGGCTCTTGAAATTGATCGCCGCCTGGGCGAGCGCACCCGAGTCCTTGCTGGCCGCGGAACTGCCCTGGGCGCCGTGCACGAGCACGTAGACGATGAGGATGAAAACCACTGCAAGGGCGCCATACGTGATGCCACGACGAGGGGTGCGCATTGGCCGAAGTCTACCAGAGGGTCTGCGTTCGACCCCCGTGGCGCGGCTCTGTTGAAAGCTGTTGCACGGTGCCGGCGACGAGGTCCGGCACCGCGCGTCTGACACGCGGTCAGGGGTCGACGAGACGGCGTTGATGGTCGGCGAGAACGCACAGTCGCCGGCGCGCCGCCGGGAAGACGGCCTCGAGCGCGGGGATGAGCTCGTGGCGCACGCGGCTGCGCAGGAAGCGCGGGTCAGCGTTGCTGGGGTCATCGACGGTCACCAGCCCGAGGGCGGAGCAGTAGGCGACCACGTCGTCCCGCCACACCCGCAGCAACGGCCGCGCCAGGAGGCCGGTGCGATCGGCCATCGCCGCCAGCGCACGCGGTGTCGCCCCCGTCAGCGCGCGCATCAGCACCGTCTCGGCCTGGTCGTCGGCGGTGTGAGCGAGGGCGATCGCGGTGGCGCCGACCGAGTCGGCGAGGCCGCCGAGCGCCGCCCGGCGGGCGTCACGGGCGCGGTCCTGGAGCGACGAGCCTCGCGGGGCCACGACGGCGGCCAGTGCCGTGAAGGGCAGTCCGCGCTCGGCCGCGGCAGCCGCGACCTGCGCGGCCTCGGCCGCGGAGCCGTCGCGCAGGCCGTGGTCGACGTGGGCGACGTGCAGGGAGAGACGCCGGGGCGGCGCCAGGCGCGCGAGAGCGTCCAGCATCACCGTCGAGTCTGGGCCGCCGCTGCAGGCCACGACCACGGTCTCGCCGGGGGTCAGGACCGCGCGCCCGTCCAGGGCGGTGGCCACGGCGCGGCGCACACGGGCGACGGCGGGCACCCTCTGCCGCGGTTCCAGCGACGACCCATGCGCGCTCATCACCCACCCGCGGTGCGGACGTTGGTGGCGGCACCTGGATTCGAACCAGGGACATACCGGGTATGAGCCGGGTGCTCTACCAACTGAGCTATGCCGCCGATCGGAGCCCGGAGTCTAAGCGAAGGGGGAACTGCGTTCCCCCCTCGGGCACCTATGGGCGAAGGGGGATCAGGATCCCCCCTCGGGCACCCCCCAATACAGATGTGTCTGCTCCGGCGACATGAAGTCGCCTGCGCAGACGGAGGTTTGGCCGCCGCGACTCATCGCGCCGAGGGTGGGGTGTGCATGAGCGACTTCATGTCGACCATGCGAGGGGCGGGCTCTGCCCGCCCCTGTGAAAACGAAGGGTCCCCCCACGCGGCCTGCCGCGCGGGGAAGGTTGCGGCGGCCGGACTCGAACCGGC
>Ga0208848_1000073_pt1 | contig 18887 bp, 13 predicted proteins | sample NGESurshal072012_2_FD_184455 | JGI IMG/M metagenome (GOLD analysis project Ga0208848, IMG submission 184455) | Arctic peat soil microbial communities from Barrow, Alaska - NGEE Surface sample 210-1 shallow-072012 (SPAdes) | ecosystem: Environmental > Terrestrial > Soil > Wetlands > Peat ... | reverse complement strand
ATCGAGCTTCCCGACCAACGCCTGGCGGCGGGAAAGCCGGAGCAGGCCGTGGTCAGGCTCCACGCGACTCAGGTCGGATCGAGGGTGGTCATGGCCCTCAGCGACGACGGCGCCGGCATCGACGTGCCCGCCGTGCGAGCTGCTGCGGCCAAACGAGGTCTCGACATCGACGGCCTCACCGAAGAAGAATCGCTGCACCTCATCTTCCACACCGGCGTCTCGACCGCCAAAACTCTCACCGAGAACTCGGGTCGAGGCGTCGGGCTCGACGTCGTGCGCAGCGCAGTCGCGGCTGTCCACGGCGAGGTGCAAATCGTCAACCATCCGGGCTTGGGGGCGGAGTTTCGGATCGTCGTCCCGATCACGCTGACGGTCGTCGCCTGCCTGATCGTGTCCATCGCGGGCCAGTCCTTCGGGCTACCCCTCCATCGGATCATCCGGATGTTGGAGGCGCAGAACGTCCAGATGGTCGGCGGCAAGAAGCTTGCCGTCGTCGACGGACAGTCCGTTCCCGTCTCCGACCTCGCCGCTCTCCTGGGTCTGCCCACGGCCGGCGCAGGGCCCTGGGTCTTGCTCGGCACCGAGGCCAACCCGCATGCGTTCCAGGTGGAGACTGTGCTGCAGAAACGGGATGTGGTCGTCCGCGGTTTGACGGGCCGCCTTCGCGACCTCAGGGCGGTGAGCGGAGCCAGCATCGAGCCGAATGGAACCATTCTCCTGGTGCTTGATGTTCCGCATCTCATCGAGCTCGGCACCGCCACTGTCGAAAGTGGATCCAACGCTGTTGACAAGGCCAACACGCCTCCGCCTCAGCTCTCCGTCATGGTCGTGGACGACACACTGATGGTGCGCGAGCTGCAGCGTTCGATATTGGAACGCGGGGGCTATGCGGTGCGCACCGCCAGCGACGGAGCCGAAGCACTCGCCCTGCTCACCGAACAGCCTGCTGACCTTGTGGTGACCGACCTGGAGATGCCCAACCTCGACGGCTTCCAGCTCACGAAAAGTATCCGGGCACATCCTCGCCTGGCCAACGTTCCGGTGCTGATCGTTTCGTCGCACGCGAGCCTGGAGGATCAGCAGCGGGGACTCGACGCCGGTGCGGATGGCTACATCGTCAAGACCTCCTTCGATGAAGCCGGACTGCTCAGCGCCGTTTCGCGCTTGTTGGGTCGGACTGCAGGCTCAGCACCACGACTGTCAGAACGGCCCCCCGCCGTCGCCCAAACGATAAGCGGCCCCCCGGCGCAATCCGCAACGTCGAGGCGATCGTGACCTCGCTCGACAACGCCACGCTGCTCCTCCGCTCCCGTGCCGGTCTCAAAGCAGAGCCGGCCAGCCTGGCCAGGCTCGAGAGGTTGCTCCAGGAGAGCGCCCAGGTCGCGGGCATTCCAGTTGACGCCTACGTCAGCAAGGTCGCCACCCAACCGGCCGCATTCGACGATCTGTTGGACCGAGTCACCGTTCAGCACAGCGCCTTCTTTCGGGATCCGGCCCAATTCGTGGCGCTCGCCGAGCTCGCGCGCAAGGCGGGCGATGCACCGCACACGGTGTGGAGCGCGGGGTGCGGCAACGGGCAGGAGCCGTACAGCCTCGCGATGCTCCTCGATGAAACTGGCCGCAGCAGCTGGCAGGTTGTCGCGACAGACGTCTCGTTCAAGGCGCTCGCGCGAACCGAGAAGGCCCGTTACACAGAGCGGGAGATCGAGGGGCTGTCGCTCGAGCGCAGAAGGCGGTACGTCACGCCCAGCCCTGGCGGCTACGAGATCGTTCCCTCCCTTCGACGCAAGGTTCGAATCGCGCACCACAACCTAGCGCGCGACAATGCCGCTTCCGTCGTGCCCGTGGCAACTGCGGTGTTCTGTCGCAACGTCCTCATGTACTTCGGGCGCGAAGAGTCGGAGGCCTGCATTCGGCGCATCGCCGACCGCACGGCACCGGGCGGACACCTCTTCCTTGGCCATTCGGATTCGCCCGGACGCATGACACGCTTTTTCGAAGCGGTCCGAGTTGCCGGAGCTCCCTGCTACCGGCGGCTCGCCGGCGTTGCCCCGATTGCGCCCACAGTTGGAAGGCGCGAGGGTGACCTGCGCCCCCCCCGCGATCTGAAGAACCTGCTCACCGAAGGTGATCTCGCGGCAGCCAGCGGCGACCTCCGGGCCGCCGTCCGCGCCTTTCGGCAGGCGACCTATCTCGACCCTAACCTGGCGATCGCCTACTTTCAGCTGGGTGCGGCGCTCGAGCTCGCGGGCGATCCACGCGAAGCGCGCCGCGCTTTCGCAGCGGCCGGGCTGGCCATGGTGAGCGCGGATGGGACCGAGGACGTGTCCGCCCTTGGCGGCTACACGCTTCGCGACCTGGCGCGCGCCATCGCTCACAAGCTCACGACCCAGGTGACGTAGTGGCCGCAGAAGACATCGTGCTGGTCGACGACGATCGCGTGATCCAGAAAATGGTCGGCGGTTTCCTGGAGCGAAGGGGCTACCACGTCCGCAAGGCGAGCGACGGGATCGAGGCGCTTCGGTTCGTCCGTGACCGAATCCCGGACCTGGTCATCACCGACGTGCGTATGCCCGAGCTGAACGGCATCGAGCTGACCTCTCGATTGCGGGCCCATCACCGCACTGCCGCCGTTCCAATCCTCATGTTCTCCGAGCTGGGCAGCGCGCACGATGCCCTCGCCGGCTACGCGGCCGGCGCCGACGACTACCTGCCCAAGCCCTTTGAGCTCGAGATCCTGGAGGCCAAGGTCCAGTCCCTGCTGCGGCGATCGGCAGGCGACTCGGCCAAGGTGAACCGGGGCAAGGTGATTCTTTTCGCCCACGCTAAAGGGGGCGTCGGCACGACATGCCTCGCCGTGAACACGGCCATTCTTCTGGCCGCGCAATCTGCGAGGCCGGTTGGACTGCTCGACCTCGATGTCGAGTTCGGCGACTCGGCGGTGTACCTGAACCTCCACCCGCACCTAACCCTGGCCGACCTGAAAGCCCCTCCCGGGGCTCATGTGGACGAGGTGTCGTTCGAAGGCTTCGTGACCGAATCCGGCAGCGTCCGGCTGGTGGTCGGCGCCGACGCCCCGGAGCGGGCCGAGCTGGTGACCCTGCCCGCGATCCAGCTCGCCATCGACCGTCTGAGCGCCGCCTGTGAGTACGTGCTGGTGGACGCACCGGCGTCTTTCAGCGAACGCACTCTCACGGCCCTGGACACCAGCGACCTGATCTGCCTGGTGACGTCGGCGTCGCTGCCTTCACTCAAAGCGACTCGGCGATGCCTCAATCTGTTCGACAAGCTGGGCGTAGCAGCGCGGCGCGTTCGCCTGATCCTCAACTACAGCACGACACATGCCATCGACATCGACCTGGCGACCAGCCTGCTGAGCCGCAGACCGGATTTCGTCATGCAGAACTCCCAGCGCCTCGACCATGCGGCCAGCAGCGGCCGGCCCCTGGTCACCGCCGATCCGTCAGACCCGCTCGTCACTGACCTCCGGAAACTGGCCGACGCGATGATGGCAGGCGTGCCGGTGCAGGTCGCTGCGGATCGAGCGAGCTAGAGGCGCGGCCGGAAAAGCCCTCGACGGATCTGCGGCGGTTCGGTTGGCCTGACGTTCTCTGAGGTTGGTCCCTAAGGGAGCGCCCCCATCCGGCGCTCCCCATCCCCCGGCTTCGCCGGGACCTTCCCCGCTTGCGGGGAAGTGACTATTTTGATTGGCGCTAGGCCACTTTTCCCGCCAGCGGGGAAGTGACCAGTTCATCCGTCTGAGAGTCGTAGGCGCGAGCCATGCGCAGGATGCCCGAATCCGCACTGGAGCTGATGATCTTCCTTGCCATGCTGGAAGCCGGCTGCCCGATGCCGAGGCGGTCGACCTCTTCATCAAGGATGCGCAGATTGGTGTCGCGCCACAGCAGATAGGACCGCGTCAGGGTGGCGACCGACAGGCCGTACCGGGCACCTATTACTCCGACCCGGCCGATGAAGCTGCGCTCGGTCTCGGTCGTTCCCTGCCCGGTGATCAGGAACCTCGCAACGGCTCGGCTCATCAGGTTGTGAAGGTCGTGAATCGGCTTGGCCAATCGCTGCGAGGCGAGCTCGAGCAGGCCCGCGGCTACTGCGGCCTCGGCGGTCAAGCGCGTTGCCTCCGTTATGCGCGCTGACAGCGCATTACCCAGCAGGCCCTGGTCCGGATCGACGGAGAAGATTGCCGGTTGGCGTGGCGATCTGGGCCTCAAGCTCCATGCAAAGGTCCCGGCCGGCAGGCCACCTCGGGTCGCCATGATCATCGGCTTGTGCGCGCGCATGACACGAGGGCAATGCGTAGGCAGATCCTCGCTCGTGAAGCCATGAGCCTGTCTTACGCCTACCGCGTCGTGAAGTCTCCCTGCGAAATCAGGTCATCCGCCCATGCAAATCTGATGGGCCCTGGATCGTCCGACCCTATGGGGTTCGCACAAGGCGTTGAGCTGGAATTCGACCCAACTGCCGCCTGGCGTACTTCCTGAGGCGCCCAGCCGAGGACCCCAAACCATAGGGGTACGCACCCCCCAGCAGTACGGGCGACAGGGACGTCGGCGCCATCTAGCCTGCAGTCATGCTGGCCAAAGCCCTAGTCGTGGCGGCCCCGGCGGCCGCCGCCGGTACCGGTGCAGCGTCGGTGCCCGAGAATCCTGCGACGGCTCCCAGAGTGGCTGCCGGCGCCGTTCGCTTTCGCCTCTGGTTAGGCGGAACCGGCAGCTGGCTGGGGTCGCGCCGGGCATCCACGCTGGTCGCCCTCCTGGCGATCTTTACGATGGGACCTCTCGTCTTCCTCTCTACTCTCAGCGTCAACTCGATCTACTCGACGGTGACGGACGCCTCCAACCACAGGCTGTCCGGCGCGAGCGCGCTCGCGGCCATCTATGTCGACACGGCGATGAAGGCGCTGATCACCGTGGAAGACTCATATGCTCACCGCCAGGTCCTTGTCGACGCGCTCCGGGATGGCAATCACGCCAACTTCGATGCGCCGGCCATCCTGGCGACTGAGCAAGACCTTCGGGCCGTGCAGTCGGGCACCCTGTTCGCCGGCGTAGACGACGCCGCAGGCGGCTATTGGGGATACCAGGACCCGCCCGGGCCGGCAAATTTGATCGGACAAAACTTCAGCACACGCGACTGGTATCAGGGCTTGGCCAAAACCGGCAAAGCGTACGTCTCGATCGCGTACGAGTCCGCCGCCCAGGGTGCGCCGCTCGTCATCGCGATCGCCGATGCCATCCGAGCTGATGGGCGTCACGCGCCCAGCGGCACGATCATCGGAATCCTCGTCGTCGGCTACGACCTCAGTGCCACCCAGCGACTGTTCTCGAACTTCGCCGCCAATCAGGGCGATCAGATCGAGGTGACCGACCAGAGCGGAGTCGTCGTGGCGCAGAGCGGCTCCTTGCCGACCAAGCTCGTCCGCGACCCCAGCGCAGGCGTGAGCGCCGCGCTCAAGGGCAGGACCTCTGTCGACCGGATCAAGGTCGGCGGCGTGGATAACTTCGCGGCATACTCCCCGGTTCCCGACATCGGTTGGACGCTGGTGGCCCGCGTACCCGCTTCGGTCGCCCTTGCCGACGCCGACCGCCTGCGTGGATATGTGATCGCCATCACCATTGTCTTGCTGGCCATTCTGGCCGCGGCCAAGCTCATCTTGTTCGTGGTCTTGCGTGACCGCCAGGCAACCCACCTTGCTTTGGCAAGTGCGAACACCGGACTGTCTCTGAAGGTGGCCGCCCGGACCAAAGACCTCGAGGCCAGCAATCGCGACCTCGAAGCCAGCAATCGCGAGCTCGAGGCTTTCAGCTACAGCGTTTCGCACGACCTGCGCAGCCCGCTGCGCAGCATCGACGGGTTCTCTCGGCTGGTGCTCGAAGAGAATCAGAAAGGGCTCTCCCCGGAGGCGACGCGTAGGCTCGGTCTCATCCGGGCCGGCGCTCAGCAGATGGGGCTCCTGATCGACGATCTGCTCAGCTTCTCGCGACTTGGCCGCGTCCAGCTCAAGAAGCGGCGCGTGTACACGGCGGACATCGTCAAAGAGGTGATCGCCGAGCTCAAGCAGGAGAATCCCGATCGACAGATCGAATTCGTCGTGCAGAACGACCTACCCGCCTGTCACGCCGATCCGATCCTCCTCCGGCAGGTGTTCCGGAACCTGTTGGGTAACGCCGTGAAGTTCAGCCTCCCGCGGCCTATTGCGCGCATCGAGGTCGGATCAACCGTAGGCATGGGCGCCACCAACGCGGGCATGGTCACCTTCTTCGTCAAGGACAACGGCGTCGGCTTCGATATGCGCTACAGCGACAAGCTGTTCGGGGTCTTCCAGCGCCTGCACCGGATGGAGGACTTCCCGGGCACGGGTGTCGGGCTGGCGCTGATCCGACGAATCGTCGAGCGCCACGGGGGAAAGGTCTGGGCCGAAGGCGCTGTCGACGAGGGAGCGACCTTTTATCTAACGCTGGAGGACGGCAATGCAAGAACCTGAAGCGGTCGAGATTCTGCTGGTCGAGGACAACCCGAACGATGTCGAGCTGACGCTCCATGCGCTCAGGGCCAGCAATCTCGCCAACGACATAAAGGTTGTGCGGGATGGAGCCGAGGCGCTGGACTTCATCATGTGCCGAGGACCCTATGCCGCCCGCGACATCGGCAGCGGTCCCAGAGTGATCCTGCTCGATCTGAAGTTGCCCAAGGTCGATGGAATCGAAGTCCTGCGTCAGACCAAGAGCGACCCGCGGACGAAGATGATCCCGATCGTGGTCCTGACTTCGTCCAAGCAGGACAGGGACATCGTTGAAAGCTACGAGCTGGGAGTCAACAGCTACATCGCAAAGCCAGTCGATTTCCAGCAATTCATGGAGGCGGTGCGCAACCTTGGGCTCTACTGGCTCGTGTACAACCAGCCACCGCACCAGGAGTGAAATTGGCGGGTCGATTGCGGGTGGTGATCGTCGAGGATGTCCCAGCCGATGCTGAGCTGATCGCAGAACAGCTGCGGCGCGACGGGCTCGACGTCGATTGGTCGCGCGTGGATACGGAGGCGGCTTACCGGGCGGCTCTGAGCCCACTGCCGGACGTGATCATCAGCGACTGCAAGCTGCCGAGCTTCGGACCAGCTCGCGCCATGGAGATCCTGCACGAATCGGGCATGGACATCCCACTCATCATCGCCTCGGGCACAATCGGAGAAGAGGCGGCAACCGAGCTCATGCGCCAGGGCGCGGCTGACTACGTCAACAAGGACAAACCAATCCGGCTCGGCATGGCCGTCACCCGAGCGCTGGCAGAAGCAGAGCTGCGCCGGGGCCAGTTACGTTCGCTTGAGGACCTTCGCCGCGCCGAGGCGCGCTTCAGAGGGCTTTTCGAGTCCAAGGTGATCGGCATCTTTGTGGCCAACCGGGAAGGTCAGATCCCTGAGGCGAACAGCTACTTCCTGTCCATGGTGGGTCGCTCGCCTGGGGACCTACCTCTCACCTTTGTTGACCTGACTCCCCAGGAGGGCAGGTCGATGGACCGCGAGGTGCTCAAGGAGCTGGATCTTCATGGTCGCGCCACACCATGGGAAAGGCAATTCATCGACACGGACGGAAAACGGGTTCCGACCCTGATGGGCGTCGCCAAGCTTGAAGACGAGTCGATGGTTTGCTTCATCGTCGATCTGACCCAGATGAAGGCGGTCCAGGCCAACCTCGAGAACGCGAAATCACAGCTCGAGGACGCCATCAATCAGCTCAGGCAGACGCAGGACGCCGTGATCGCGGAGGAGCGACTGCACGCCGTCGGGCAGATGGCCGCCGGCATTGCCCACGACTTCAACAACAACCTCAGCCCGATCATCGGCCTCAGCGAGCTCATTCTCACGCGGCCACATCTGGTCGATGATCACGAGAAGGTCCTCAAGTTCGTACGCACGATTCACCAAGCCGGCCGCGACGCGGCGCGGGTGGTGAGCCGCCTGCGTGAGTTTTATCGTCAAGACTCCGACGTCGCTCAGACAGAGGTTGTCAGCCTCAAGCAGGTGGTCGAGCTGGCCATCGACCTGACCAGGCCGAGGTGGGGTGATGAAGCCATGGCCGCGGACACGAAATACCGGATCTTCACGTTCGTCAACGACGCGAGCGTCGCGGGCCAGGCGTCGGAGCTGCGAGAGATGCTGGTGAACCTGATCTTTAACGCGCTCGATGCGATGCCGAACGGCGGCGAGCTGAGCGTCACCGTCGAGGAGGACGCCGGCCGGCCTGAAATCGTCAGGCTGGAGGTGAAAGACACTGGAGTCGGGATGACGGCTGAGGTGCGGAAACGGTGCCTCGAGCCCTTCTTCACCACCAAGGGAGCGAGGGGTACAGGTCTCGGATTGGCGACCAGCTACGGCATCGTCAAGCGACATCATGGCGAGATACAGATCGAGAGTGAGCCGGGGCAAGGAACGCGCGTCATCGTCAGCCTACCCATCGTCCGGTCTCGCGCGATCTCAGTCCTGCCGAAGGAAGAGCGCGGCACGCCGGTCATGCACATCCTGGTCGTCGACGATGAGGAGATGGTCCGCCACGTGATTGGAGAGTACTTGCGAGCCGATGGGCACGACGTGGATCTGGCCGATGGACCCATTGCCGCCCTGAGCAAGCTCGCCGCCGGCCAGTACGACTTGATCATCACCGATCGCGCTATGCCTGAGATGAGCGGCGACCGACTCGCGCTCGAGGCAAAGCGCGTCGCACCGCACGTTCCGATACTCATGCTCTCGGGATTCGGCGAGTTCATGAACACGACGGGTGAGCATCCGCCCGGAGTTGACGCGGTGGTCAGCAAGCCGATAACGATCGACGATCTGCGCGATGCGATCGCGAAGGTCACCCTGGCGCCCGCCGGTCGCCTGTAAACCTCCTTTCCGGCTTCCGCGAACGAGGTTCAGGGGCATCGACACCCTAGGCATTGAGGGTAGGCAGCCAGTGTCAGGGCATGGCGACTTTCGGAGCCTTTGCGCGTAGACCTGACCCATGGGAGTTACGGGCCTTGTTTTCGCCCTTTTCACGCTCGGATACATCCTTGGTGTTTGGACTGCCTGCCTCGTTTTCAGGCAGTCGCAGCGCTCATACGAGGATGCCGCCCCGGGTGCGCAAGCTGGGCCACAAAGGGACCCTCTGATCGCAACAGTCTCGAGCGCGCCCGTCATCGTCCTGCGCGGCCCTGTACGCCTCGGGTTGAGGCGGCCGTGACCCCGACCATCCGAACCCCCGCGCGGCTCAAAGTCCTCGGTGTCCCACCGGCGGCCACCAACCAGGACCGCCGCATCCGCGATCGCCGCAACGAATCAGACCCCACCGACGACCTGGTGTCACTCGGCAGTCATGAGCTTCGCAACGCCGTCTCGAGCATCGTGGGCTGCGCCGAGCTGCTCGACTCCGGCGACCTCGCGGACGAAGGGCTTCGCCTGTACACGGGGATCCTGCTGCGGGAAGGCCGCCGCCTGAGTGCTTTGATCAACAACGCGGAGACGCTGGGGCGCCTCGAGCACGGTCAGCGAGACCTGGACCTGGCTCCGGTCGATCTGCACTCGCTGATCCAGCGCGCCGTGATCGCCGCGGGAGAAGACGACAAGCGTCCAATCGTCATACAGGTTCCCGCGCAGCTTCCGCTCGTGTCGGCCGAGGCCGAGGCCATCCTCGAGGTGCTGGCCAACTTCCTGTCGAATGCGCGCCGGTTCTCGCCGGATGGTGGTTCGATCGGGATCGCGGTTCGCCAGCTCGGCGACATGGTCGAGATCGACATCCGGGACCACGGCATCGGTATCGAAGCCGAGGCGCTGCCCAAGCTGTTCCGTAAGTTCTACAGTGCCGACAGCGGGGCCGGCAGGCTGCCCCCCGGCGCCGGACTCGGACTGGCGATAAACCACAGGATCATCGAAGCCCATGGCGGCACGGTCGTCGCCAGCTCCAAGGGCGCTGGGAAAGGTGCGCGCTTCCAGTTCACGCTGCCGATCTCACGACCGAGCGCAACGTCCGGCAAGGTCCTCATCATCGAGGATCACTCTGGATTCGCCAGCCTCCTGAAAGCTGAGTTCGCCGCTGCGGGGCTCAGCACAGTCCGAGCTGCCGACGCTGAGACCGCCGAGCGGATGCTTGCGGACATGACGCCGCTGGCGATCATCCTCGACCTGGCCCTGCCCGGCCTGCAGGGTGAGGATTTTCTCGCTCGCATGTGGGCGGGTGGTGGCGCTCGCCTCCCTGTGGTCGTGCTGACAATGAAGAACCTCAGGCCAGATGAGATCTCAGCGCTGCTGACGACGGGTGCGACGGCCGTCTTGCCGAAGGAGGCCGGTGCGCCGCAGGCGGCCGTCGACCTGATCGCCAAGGCGCTGGCCCTCGACAAGGTGGCCGGATGAGGAGTCGCACTCCGACCGCGCTGGAGGCGCTGCGGACCGTGCTCATCGCGGACGATGAGTCGAGCATCCGCCTACTCGTTCACGCCACGATCGAGTCCGACGACTACGTGGTGATCGAAGCCGCCGATGGAGCGCAGGCCTGGGCGCTGATCCAGAAGGTCAGGCCCACAGTGGTGCTGCTCGACGTGCAGATGCCCGGGCGAAGCGGCCTCGAGGTGCTGCGGTCGATCAAGTCGGATCCGAGTCTCGCTGGGACGCGGGTGATCCTTTTGACTTCCAAAGCTCAAGAGGGAGATGTTGAGGCGGGCCTGATGGCAGGCGCCGACTTCTATCTGACCAAGCCGTTTTCGCCGCTGGACCTCCTGACCCGGGTCGACGAAGCGCTTCAGCTCTGATGGGCGTGCAGATGCGCGATCGCCGCCCGAGCGGCGGACCTCGTCGCCGGGGCTGGTCGGTTCGACGCTACATGGTCCTCTTCATGGTCGTGCTTCTCGCTGTAGCAGCAATGGCTGCGGTGGCGGTGCGATACATCGCCGAGCAGGATGCGCGGCAGTCTGCTTTGGCCGATGCCAATTTCGGTGCCAGGGTGGCGGCGACCGCAATCGCCAACGACCTGCTTCTGTTACAGCAAACCACCGCCAAGCTGGCAGCGAATCCTCAGGTTGCCTCTGTCCTGGCATTGCCAGGCAGACCGTGCGGCCTCAACTTCGCCGGCGGGGGCGCCTTTTCGACCGGGCATATCGACATCGTCAAGTCCGACGGAACCGTGATCTGTTCATCTCTACCCCTTACCAGCGGGAGCGTTTACGCCGCGGCCGACTGGCTGCCCACGGCGATCCGAAGTCCGGTGACCGAGGCCCCCTTCGTCGACCCGGTCACGGGTCAAATCTCCGCGGTCATTGCCGCCCCGATTGCCGGAGGGATCGGCACGGTCGCGGCGATCGTCGCGCTTGCGCCGGTGGGCCCCAATCTCGCCGCCACCCTGGGCGGCACGCGCCAGCTGGAGTTCCTGGTCACGACAAATGACACCAAGACAGCACTCTCCCGCTCCCTCCAACCGGCGCGTTGGGCGGGCAAGAGCTTGGCTGGCACAGCGTTCGCGAGCTCCGGCACGCCGGTCGAACGGCCTGACGTCGATGGCACGACTCGGCTGTATGGGCGGTACAGCGTCACATCGATGGCCTGGACGGTATTTGCGGGCGCCGATGAGGCCGCTGCGCTGTCGTACGCGGATCAGTTATCAAACCGCGGGCAGGCCCTCATTCTGGCGGGGGTGGGCATCATGCTCGTGGTCATCTTTGTCGTGTACCGCCGCATCGTGGACCCCATTCGTCAGCTGAGCCTGGTCATACGCGGCTCGGCGCCCGGCGAAGCTCTCAACGCCGTCGTCGGAGCCGGTGCGACGGAGGTCACCGGCCTGGCGGAGGACTTCGAAAAGCTGATGGCGACCGTGCATCACGAGCTTGCGGACCGGCTCACCAGCGAGCAGACGGCCCTCGTCTCGGAACGCAACTACCGGATGCTCTTCGAAGGCCATCCCCAACCGATGTGGCTGTATGACGTGGATTCGCTTGCGTTTCTCGAGGTGAACGACAGCGCGGTGGCGCGTTACGGCTACTCGCGTGACGAGTTCCTGGCCATGACGACCAAAGACATCCGCCCACCCCAGGACGTTCCGAAGTTCCTCGAGCTCAACACGAAGCCGCTGCCAAGCTCCGATCGAACCGGCCCGTGGCGGTACGCCTTGAAAGACGGTTCCACGATCCAGGTGATGGTCACATCGCACGCGGTCATGTTCGGCGACCATCACGCCCGAGTCGTGCTCGCTGAGGACCTCACGGAAGGCCAACGCCTCGAGCGCGAGCTTGCCCTGTCGCATGCTCGCGCGGATAGCAACGCAGAGCTCAGCCGTGCCAAGGACGAGATGGTGTCGATGGTGAGTCACGAGCTGCGCACCCCGCTCGCCAGCATCGTGGGCTTTGCGGAGCTGCTGGCGACGCGCGAGGTTTCGCCCAAGCAACGCAACGACTACCTCGCGGTGATGCTTCAAGAGGGCCGCCGCCTGACTGCGCTCGTCAACGACTTCCTCGATCTCAGCCGCCTCGAGGGCGACCGCCTCACGCTGCGCTTCGCACCCGCTGACATCAAGGCACTCATCACGCGCTCGATCGAGCTCTTCAGCGACCCCGCAGGCGCCCCGATTGAAACCCACCTGCCCGACGATCTCCCGCTTGTTCGCGTGGACAGCGACTCCATCTTCCGTGTGGTGACGAACCTGCTTTCCAACGCACGCAAGTACTCGCCCGTTGGCGGCTCGATCGAAGTCGGCGCCAGCGTCGCTGAAGACAAAGTTGAGATCTATGTTCAAGACAAAGGACTGGGCATCCCAGCCGACGCCCTGTCTCAACTCTTTGGCAAGTTCTATCGCGTCGACGCTCGCGACCGCGACACGATCAAGGGCACGGGACTCGGGCTCGCCATCTGCAAGAACATCGTCGAAGCCCACGGCGGAAAGATCCGTGCGCGCTCCGAGGGCCTCGGCAAGGGAGCCTGCTTCTACTTCACCGTCCCGATAGTTCGAGAGCAGGCCGAAACTGGAGATGTCCTCGTGGTCGAGGACGACTCGGGTTTCGCCCACCTCTTGGAGGCCGAGCTGGCCGCGAGGGGTCTGAGCTCGATGTGGGCGGCCGACGCGGAAACCGCCGAACACCTCATGACGAAGGCGCGCGCTGTCGTGCTGGACCTGCTCCTGCCCGGCCTCCCGGGTGAGGCCTTTCTTCTGCGGCTGAGAGCGAAGCAAGGACCGGGTCTCCCGGTCGTGGTCGTGACGCTGAAGGACCTTGATCCCGCCGAGAGCCTGTCCTTGCAGAAGGCGGGCGTGACGGCGGTGCTGCGGAAAGGGCCGGGGACGGCGGCGATGGCCGCAAACCTTCTCGCCAGGTCCCTGGTTACCGAGCTGGTGGCCAGTTGATCGCCCCCCGTGGCCTTTCACGAGTCCAGACCAGCCTGGCATCGCCGGCGTCCGCTGACGAGCGCGGGCGGCTTGTGCTCTTGCGCCAGACGCATGGGGACCGCGTCCCGGGTCTCCCGGCAGGTCCAGATTTCGCCATGCCGGTGGTGCGAACCGTATCCATCTTGTTCACGGACATCCGAGGCTTCAGCCGGTTGACCGAGCGGTTCGCCGAGGATCCTGCCGGTCTGCTGGATGTGCTCAATGCGCATCTCAAGAAGGTGATCCGGTCGATCTCCATCTGTGGCGGCGTGGTCGAAAAGTTCGTCGGTGACGGAGTCATGGCGACGTTTGGCGCCAGCGGCGACCAACCCGATCACGTGGATCGGGCGATGGCAGCCGCGATCGGCCTCGTCGGAGCCAATGAAGCTCTGAACCGCCGCTGCGCCGGCCTTTGGGGATTCCGACTCGAGGTCGGCGTCGGCATTGCATCGGGACCTGTCGTGATCGGCGCCGTCGGCTCGACGGAATGTTCCGAGCTCGGCGTTCTGGGCGATGCGGTCAACGTCGCCGCAAGACTGGTGACGCACGCCGGCCCTGGCGAGCTGCTGATGACGGGAACGGTCTACCGCGAGGTGGCCGACATGCTGCAGAGCGAGCTGACCGACCAGTCCGCAGTTCGCGGACGCTCCGGCATTCTCGAAATCTACCGAATTTCACTGCTCGGGGGTCGCAGCGCCCTGGCCTGACACTGCGTCAAGGGCTCGGACCGGAAAGGGTTGCTTTACCCTTCCCACGTGGCCCGGCTCCTTACGCCCGCCGCCGCGTTCGTGCTGGCCCTGCTTTCGGTCTTCAACATCGGTCTCGCGGCGGCGGCCACCAGCTGGCAGATAGGCACAGACTTCCGCCTGCCCTACGCCGCCGCCGAGATCGGCCTGCGCTTGGGCTGGCGTCACATGTACGACCCCGTCCTCCAACGCTCGGCGGTCCTCGCGCTTGGGCACAGCGACCTCTTCTATCCCTACATCAATGCGCCTCCGTGGGCCTTCCTGGTTGCGCCGCTCACCTTTATCCCGTACCCGCTCGCCTATGGGATCTGTGTCGCTGTGATGGCGGCCTGCCTCGTGGCGGCGGCCCTGCTGGCGGCGCCGTCCGAACGGCTGCTCCGGATCATTTACGTCGGCGCCGCGTTCGGCAGCCTGGAGGTGGCGCTGGGGCCGGGCTTCGGCCAGCCCGCTGCTCTGGTCGCGCTGGCGATCGTCGGCTGCTGGCGGCTGTTGCGGGCCGACCGGCCGGTGCTGGCGGGCCTGGTGCTGGCGTTGATCAGCGTCAAGCCCCACATCGCGCTGCTGGTGCCCTTCGCACTCCTGTTGGCCGGGCACGCGCGCGCGTTCCTTTATTGGGCGGCCGCCAGCCTGGCCCTGGTGATCGTCTCGCTGGTGGCTCTGCAGCCGAGCGGCGTTCAAGAATTCCTGGCCCTGCTTGCGACCGGCCCTACCTACCTGGTGGGCCATCCGGCGTGGACGCCGGCGGCGCTGCTGGGTGCCCGCATCGGCCTGCCACTCGAGGCGCTGATGGTGGCAGCCGCCGCCGCTGCCGCCTGGATCCACCGGCAGCGGGGACCTGAGGTTCCGATCGCGGTCGGGATCCTGGCTACTCTGGCCGTCGTTCCCTACCTTCACCACCAGGATTTCGTGGTGCTCATCGTGGCTATCTGGATGCTGCACCGAGCTGAGCTCCCGCACCTGAACGGCCGCATCCTGGCCGCCTTCTGGGTGGCCGCGACGGTGGGCATCGAGTTTCCGCCACTGCTGGTTGCGGCGGAAGCAGCCCTGCTCGGCGTTCTGCTCTACCCGGCTCTCGTCAGGCGGCGCTCACTGCAGCCCAGCTGAGCATCCGCCACCCCTCTCCCCACAAGGACCTACGACTTGGCCACATCGATCAGCCCAAGGCGCGCAGCAGCGATCACTGCCTGGAGCTTGGAGTGGACCTGAAGCTTCTCGATCACGTGCCTCACATGCCACTCGATCGTGTGGGCCGCGATGCCGAGACGGCGCGACATCGCAATCGTGTCCAGTCCCTCTGCCAGCAGCCTCAAGACATCGAGCTCTCGGGCTGTGAACTGTGCAGCGATCCGCTGGCGATCGTCTTGGCTGATGAGCACCTTCCGCCGGCGCGCGATGGCTTTGGCGAATAGCGAGACCGGGATGAGCACCTCGCCCGTGCCCGCCCGCTTGACGGCGTCGACGATCTGGGCGGCGGTCGCCGACTTGGCCAGGTAAGCGGTCGCGCCCGCGTCAATAGCATCGAGCACCGCAACCTCGGAGTCCTCCGTGCTGTGGAAGACGATCGGCACACCGGGAACCTCGATATGGATCATGGCGGCTGCAGCGGGCCCGCTCATGTCCGGTAGAGAGAAATCCATCAAGACCACGCCGGGCTTTTCACGCGCGGCGATCTGCGCCCCCTCGGCGCCGGTCCTGGCAATGCCGCAAACACTCAGGCCCGAGTCACCTTCGAGGATCCTCGCGAGCGCCGAGGCAAGCAGCATGTGGTTCTGTACGACCAAGACCCGGAGCGCTTTGCGACCGGCCTGCTCCCCTGAGGCGCCCGATCCAGGACTCCAGACCTCCGCGCCCGTTTGCTCAGGACACGACGTCGGCACGAGCGCAAGGTTCCCATGCACGCATACGGCCCAGACAGGGCCTAAGGGCCTAGCGCTTCCAGGGCTTGTGACCCAGCCAACATTTGCGGCGTGCTGGTCGACACTGGGGCCGATGGCCGAATGACCCTGGAGTCGATTCGACCGGGGAGAGTCGCTATCGACGTCGTTGCCGGTTTGGTAGTCGGGGACCGGCCATGCGCGCGAACACATGAGCACCAGACGGTGCTGTTCGGTTCAAGACCGTAGGCGGTTGCGTCACCACAGTGGCTTCACGACCTCGAGGACAACAAGCAGAACCGTGCCGGCACCAACCGTTACCGCGAGATCGTCCACATGCAGAGGCCCGAAGCGGAAAAGTCCCTGCGCAAACGGCCAGAGAAGCGACAGGCTCAAGATCGCGGTGACGGTTAGGAGCACCCACGCCAGCGCCGGATTCGGTCGGCGGAGAGCGGTGAAAAGCGACGCGCTAAAGGAGCGATTGACAAAGATCAAACTGACGATTGCAACCACCAGCGAGAAGAATGCCAGCGCTCGCACCTCTGGCTCCGGCATTCCACGCGCGAGGGCCACGACGAAGACCCCCGCCACCAGTCCGAATGCCAAGGCGCCCTGAAACAAGCTCCAGCTGATCCACCGGCGCGGGAACAGCGGCTCATCGGGGTCGCGCGGCGGTCGGCGCATCACCTCGCCCTCTTCCGTCTCCGCCTCGAAGACCAGCGAACACACAGGATCGATCACCATCTCCAGGAACGCGATGTGGATGGGGCCGAACAGTATCGGCAGGCCGAACAGCAGCGGAAGCAACGCCAGTCCCGCGATCGGCACATGCACAGCGAAGATGAACCCCATCGCCTTACGGAGGTTGTCGTAGATTCGGCGTCCGAGACGGATGGCTTTGACGATCGAGCCGAAATCGTCGTCGAGGACAACGATCGAGGAGGCCTCGCGCGCCACGTCCGTTCCGCGGCCACCCATAGCAATACCGATATGCGCCGCCTTCAGCGAGGGCGCGTCGTTGACGCCGTCCCCGGTCATGGCCACGATCTCACCATTCGCCTTCAGCGCGTGGACGATGCGGAGCTTCTGCTCCGGCATGATCCGCGCGAAAACGGTCGCGGTGCGCACGCGTAGAGCCAACGCCGCCTCGCTCAACTGCTCGAGCTCTCCGCCAGTCACGAGGTCTTTGGCATCGAGCCCCGCCTGCCGGGCGATGGCTCGCGCAGTGGCCGGGTAGTCGCCTGTGATCATGATCACCCTGATACCAGCCGACCGGCATTCGCTGACTGCATCCAGCACGCTCGGGCGCAACGGGTCGGCAAGGCCGACCAACCCCAGGAACTCGAGGACGAAGTCGTGCTGCGAGTCGGGCAAGGGGCGCCCAGCGAAAGAGGCATGGGCAACGCCCAGCACGCGCAGACCCTCGGCGGCCATGGAATCGACCGACTGGGTAAGCGCGGCGAGATCCGTGGCCTGGAGGTGGCAAAGTTCGGCGATGGCTTCAGGTGCGCCCTTGGCCGCGATGACAAAGTCTTGCCTGGCACCATCTGCACGCCAGGCCTGCGACATCGCGAGTAGACCGGGGCGAAGGCCATAAGCGCGCGCGAGCTTCCACTCAGGGCCATGCAGATGTTCGGTACCAGCCAACTGGTCGGCGCCCAGATCATGAAACGCCTTCTCCATGGGATCGAAGGGATCGGGCGCGCTGGCGAGAAGGCCGAACTCGATCAGGTCATGAAAGTCGCTCGGCACCTTTCCGCCGGGAGCCTCGCGGGGCCGGAGAACCTCACCGCTCTTGAGCCGCAGCTCGGCGACTGACATCCGGTTCTCGGTCAACGTGCCTGTCTTGTCCGTGCACAACACTGTGGCCGAGCCGAGGGTTTCGATGGCTGCAGCACGCCGGGTCAGCACACGCGCCCGCGAGATTCGCCATGCACCCACCGCCATGAACACCGTCAGCACGACCGGGAGCTCTTCGGGCAGCATCGACATGCCAAGCGCGATGCCAGCGAGCAATGCATCGAGCCATCCACCGCGCGTGATGCCGTACAGCACGACAGCCAGGACGCTGACGGCCCCCCCGACGACGGCGAAGATCCGCACAAGCCGGCGGGTCTGTGCCTGCAGCCGTGGCGGCTCAGTCTCCAGAGTGCTTAGCGACTGGCCGATCCTGCCGATCTCGCTCAGTGCGCCGATTGCGATCACCTCGCCGATTCCGGTCCCGCGGACAACCAACGACCCGGAGAAGACATATGGCAGGTCGTCGCCGCCCGGCCGGCGACCGTTGGACGATGCGAGAGCACCCGCGATCTTGCGCACGGGCACGGACTCACCCGTCAGCAGCGATTCGTCAGTCTGCAGGTCGTGACTTTCAACGAGTACTGCGTCGGCCGGCACCCGGTCTCCCTCTGCAAGGACCACGAAATCGCCCCGGACCACCTCCCGGCCGGCGATTCGTTTGCGCTCTCCCTGGCGAATGACCAGCGCACGAGGGCTGGTCAGATCGCGCAGCGCTTCCAGCACGCGCTCGGTGCGGGTCTCTTGCACCACTGTGATCGAGACTGACATCGTCGCGAAGGCGAGCAGGATCAGCGCTTCCGTCAGATCTCCGAGGGCCAGATAGATCACGCCGCCACCGAGCAGCAGCGCCATGATCGGCTCACGGACGACCTCAAAGATGATTCGCAACGGCGTACGTCGACCAGGTCGAGGTATCTCGTTGTACCCGTCGGCCTTCAGCCTGGCCTGAACGTCGGCCTCGGTCAGGCCACTGATCGAGGTGATCATCTCGCGGTCAGTGATGGCGCGCGCTCCGGCATCTGCCTCTGAGCGGCAAGCTTGAGAGCCTCATTTCCGCGATCTGTGGCTGCGGGTCT
>Ga0208848_1000072_pt1 | contig 18961 bp, 15 predicted proteins | sample NGESurshal072012_2_FD_184455 | JGI IMG/M metagenome (GOLD analysis project Ga0208848, IMG submission 184455) | Arctic peat soil microbial communities from Barrow, Alaska - NGEE Surface sample 210-1 shallow-072012 (SPAdes) | ecosystem: Environmental > Terrestrial > Soil > Wetlands > Peat ... | reverse complement strand
GCGCGCGGCGAGGGGTCGATGGCCAAGCTCATGGCCGGCGACGTGGCCATGCGTGTCACCATCGACGCGGTCCAGGTGCTGGGCGGCTACGGGTACATCAAGGAGTACCCGGTCGAGCGCTTCATGCGCGACGCCAAGATCTACCAGATCTGGGAGGGGACGGCAGAGATTCAGCGGCTCGTGATCAGCCGCCTCATCCTCGGCGAGCGCAAAGCGCTCGAGGCGCCGCCACAGGTGCTGAGCGGCGACCAGTCGATTCCGGCGGCTGCCGCCGCGCGCTGAGCCCCGGCGGCGCCACCCGGGGCGCGACGGCGTCATGCTGAGACGAGGGTGACCATCCCCGACGACGGGACAGCGAGGCCCTTGGCGATAATCGGCAGCCGTCCCACCACCTCGAGACCACTGGGAGTGCGGGAGATGTTCGACCTCAGCGGCAAGGTCGCCGTCGTCACCGGGGGGTCGCGCGGCCTCGGCCGTGCAGACTGCCTCGCGCTGGCTCGGGCCGGCGCCGACGTGGTCGTCACCGACATCCTCCTCGAGTCCGACCCCGACATCCAGCGGGTGGCTGACGGCGCCAACTCCGCGCTCGCGCAACTGTTCACGTCGCAGCACTCCGTCTACTCCGAGCAGACCAGCGAGGAGATCCGCGCGATGGGACGGCGCTCCGTCGCCATGAAGATGGATGTCACCGATCGCGACCAGGTGGGCGAGGTTTTCGCGCAGGTGAAGAAGGACTTCGGCTCCATCGACATCCTCGTCAACAACGCCGGGACGCTCGACCACGTCGGCCAGATCGAGAGCCAGAGCGAGGACCTCTGGGAGCGCGACCTGCGCGTCAACCTGAGCGGCGCGATGCACTGCACCAAGGCGGCATGGCCCTACATGCGCGAGCAGATGTGGGGCCGGGTCATCTACATGGCGTCGGTCGCCGGGACGCTGGGGGGCTTCGGGCAGGCGTCGTACGCCACCACCAAGGCCGGGCTCATCGGCCTCGGCAAGTCGATGGCGCTCGAGGGCGCGCGCTTCGGTATCACCGCCAACATCATCGCTCCCGGGATCATCGGCACCGAGGCGTTCAGGGCCGGCAGTCCCAAGATGAATGACCGCATGGTGTTGCGCACCGCGCTGCGCACGGCGGGCGAGCCGGAGGACATCGCCCATGCCATCTGCTTCCTGGTGTCACCTGAGGCCCGGTACGTCACAGGTCAGGTGCTCACCGTAGCCGGGGGCATCGACCTGTTCGTCTATTAGGGACGCGCGCATGAAGCGTCGCAGTTCTGACCACGTCGAGATCGGGGTCACCTACTGGCCGGCGGCCGTGGGACCGTACATGTGGCACGAGTTCCCAGCCGACACCGTGATGCGCGACCTCGCCGCCATCGCGGCGCGACGTGTGCCGGTTGTGCGAGTCCTGCTCAGCTGGGACGCGTTCATGCCGACCGACCGCGGGCCCAATCCGCGGCGCATGCGCGAGTTGGAGACATTGCTCGGCGCGGCACGCGACCTCGACCTGAGCGTGGTGTTGACCCTGTTTGCGCAGTCGGTCGGCGACTGCGTGATGCTGCCCACGTATGCCATCGAGCGTCGATCGCCACGACGCGGTGTGCGCTGCGTCACCGATGCGCGCGTCGCCGACGGCGGGCCGCGCGACATCTACACGGACCCGCTCATGCTCGAGGTGCAGGTGCGCTGGCTCGATGCCATGCTGGCGGCCTTCGCCGGCCATCCGGCCATCGCCGCGTGGGACCTGGGATACGACCCGGCGACGACCATCCGCCCCCGCCGGATCGCCGACATGACGGCGTGGGCGGCCCTGCTCAGCGAACGCGTCCACGCTGCCGATGAGAAGTCCCGGCTGACGCTTGGGCAGGGCGACGTCGTCGGCGGCCGCGGGGTCAGGCTCGCCGCGATGGCGGCGCACGTTGACGCGCTCGGCCTGGTCCTCCAACCGCAGCGCCTTCCCCTGCCCGGTGACCCGCTCGACCCCGGCCGCGCGGTGTTCACCGTCGAGCTCGCCCAGGCCCTCGCCGGCGCGCAGACACCACTCACCGTGGAGGTCGACATCGCATCCGGCGACGTCGTCGAGGCCGAGGCCGGTGACACAGCGGTGCAGGACCATGTCACCGCATCGCCGCACGGTGCGTTCCGCGCCGCCGACCAGGTGCTGCAGCGGCTCATCGCGTCCGGGGTCGCCGGCCTGTGTGCGGGCGCGTGGTGTGACTGGGGAGAACGCCTCGCCGACGCCGCTCCGGCGGACCGGAGGCCGTGGCTGTCACGGCGGGGACTTGTTGACAGCACAGGTGTTTCCAAGCCGATCGCAGAGGCGTGGGATGCTGTCGTCGCCCGCGAGCACGCGCTCGGCGAGTCGGCCCCGTACCCGGTGTCGGTCGACGTCGAGTCGTACTACGCGAGCCTTCCCGACTCGCTGCTCGACGTGCACGCATCATGGAACGCCGAGCGCGGCGACGCTCCTGCTATTCTCGACTGAGCGTCGACTCGGAACGGATCCACCGCTTGCGGTCACGCTCTCGCTCGCGCTGACCGCAGGTTCCCGGTGCTGACCCGGGCAGTCCCCGTGTGGGTCGGCAGCGCGAACGTGTCCGATTGTTCGACGTCAGCTCGATTCGTATGGAGGAGCGCACATGCCGGCTGGCCGTATCAAGATGATCTCTCCCGACCGCGGTTTCGGTTTTGTCCGCGGTGACGACGGCTCGGAAGCATTCTTCCATCGCACCGAGCTCACCACCGTCGATTTCGACAGCCTCGAGGAGGGCGAGTCGGTGACCTTCGAGGTGGTCGACAGCCCCAAGGGGCCGCGGGCCCGCAACCTCCAAAAGGTCGGCTGACTCCTCTCGTCTAGAGGATGACCTGGGGCGCCGTCGCGCCCAGCGGTTCGCCGCGCCCGTCGAGCTCCACCATCCGGCGGGCGGCGGCGTCCACGCGGGCCCGCTCGAGCCCGGTGAGGCGGACGATCACCTGCCGCGCCTCGGTCTGCGGGTATGAGCCCACGGACACGTCCTGGTACTCCTCCCCAAGGCGGCGCAGCGGTGCGTACAGCTCGGACTCGGGCACCGCTCGGTAGCGCACCTCGACCACGCGCGACGCGGTGCCCCCGGTGAAGAAGCGCGGGATCAACTCCTCGTCGACGATGGTGGTGAACTCGCGGGGCACGCCCGGCAGGATGAAGAGCCAGCGCCCCGGCTCCACCTCGTAGGCCATGGGCGGCGCCATGCCGCGGCGGTTGGGCACGACGATCCCGCCTGCCGGGACCATCGCGCAGCGGCGGTTGCCCTCGCTGATGACGTTGTCGGCAATCCACCCGGCGGCGTGCATCCGCGAGACCATGGCGGCGAGCCCGGCCAGGGCGACGAGGTTCTCCTCCAGCGGCCGGTCGAGGGCGCGGGCGACCGCCTCGAAGGTGCGGTCGTCGGGGGTGGGGCCGATCCCGCCGCAGACGGCGATGCGACAGACCGCGGGCGTGGCGAGTGCGCGGTGGATGGCGCTGACGACGTCCTCGACTCGGTCGGGGACCACCTCCACATGGCGGACGGGGAACCCCGACGCGAAGGCCCGCGCCGCCAGGAAGGCCGAGTTGGTGTCCTGGGTGTGCCCGGACAGCAGTTCGTCGCCGACCGCGATGATCACGGTCGCGGGGGGCTCGGGCATGGCTTCGAGCGTACACGCCAGAATCGCGGCGAGGTCGCCGGCCGGTACAATCCATCGGCTCGTCTAGTGGCGGCCGCGCACTGCAGTGCCGCCTATTCCTAAGGACCGCATGACCATCAATGTCCTGCTGCCCATCGCCGCGTGTGGGGCGCTCGGGTTGGCCTACGCCATCTACCTGATCTTCTGGGTGCTCCGCCAGCCCCAGGGCAACGCGCTGATGCGGGAGATCGCCCAGGCCATCCAGGAGGGGGCGGAGGCCTACCTCAACCGGCAGTACACGATCATCGCCGCGATCGGCGCCGTGATCTTCGTCTTCCTGCTCTTCTCGCTGGGCTGGCAGACGGCGGTCCTGTTCATCCTCGGCGCTGTGCTCAGCGCCGCCGCCGGCTACGTGGGCATGAACATCTCGGTGCGCAGCAACCTGCGCACGGCCGAGGCGGCCCGCGGCGGCCTCCAGCCGGCGCTGCGCATGGCCTTCCGGGGCGGCGCGGTCACAGGGATGATGGTCGTGGCCTTCGGGCTCATCGGGGTGGTCGTCGCGTACGGCATCTTCCAGAACATCGACTACATCGTCGGCTTCGCCTTCGGCGCCTCGTTGATCTCGGTGTTCGCCCGGCTCGGCGGTGGCATCTACACCAAGGCGGCCGATGTCGGGGCCGACCTCGTCGGCAAGGTGGAGGCGGGCATCCCGGAGGACGATCCGCGCAACCCCGCGGTCATCGCGGACAACGTCGGCGACAACGTCGGCGACTGTGCCGGCATGGCCGCCGACCTCTTCGAGACGTACGGGGTCACGGCGGTCGCGGCGATGCTGCTCGGCGGCCTGCTCTACAAAAGCAGCACCGGCCACAACCTCGCCTTCATCATCTACCCGCTGATCCTCGGGGCGATCAGCATCGTGGCCTCGATCGTCGGCACCTGGTTCGTCAAGATCCCGCGCAACGGCTGGATCATGGGCGCTCTCTACAAGGGGCTCCTGGCCGCCGTGGTGGTGGCCATCCCGCTGTTCTATCTGGCCACACGCCTCCTCGACAGCAACGGCGAGTTCAACAACACAGCGTTCACCAGCGGGGCCACCAACCTCTTCTGGTGCGCTGTCATCGGCATCGTCATCACGGTGGCGATCGTGGGCATCACCGAGTTCTTCACGGGCTCGCAGTTCTGGCCGGTGAGGACGATCGCGCGGGCCTCGCAGACCGGCCACGCCACCAACATCATCGCGGGCCTCGCCATCGGCATGGAGGGCACCGCGATCCCTGTGCTGGTCATCGGCGCCGGCATCCTCGGCTCAGCCGCGCTGGCCGGGCTCTACGGCATCGCCATCGCGGCCATGTCGATGCTGTCGATGACGGGCATCATCGTGGCCATCGACTCGTACGGGCCGATCACCGACAACGCGGGCGGGATCGCGGAGATGGCCAACCTCCCGGAATCGGTGCGCAACGTCACCGATCCCCTCGACGCGGTGGGCAACACGACCAAGGCCGTCACCAAGGGGTACGCCATCGGGTCGGCCGGGCTCGCCGCGCTGGTTCTCTTCGCGAGCTACACCGACGTCCTCAAGAACCATCACGGCGGCGTGCCGTACAGCTTCGATCTCTCGTTGAACAACGGCCTTGTCATCGTCGGGCTCTTCCTCGGCGGGATCATGCCGTTCCTGTTCGGTGCGCTCTGCATGCTCGCCGTGGGGCGCGCGGCCGGGGGCGTCGTCGTCGAGGTGCGCCGTCAGTTCCGCGAGATCCCCGGCATCATGGAGGGCACCGCCAAGCCGGAGTACGCCCGCTGTGTGGCCCTGGTCACCGCCGCCGCGCAGCGCGAGATGATCATCCCCGGCCTGCTGCCCGTCGTGGCGCCGCTCGCGGTGGGCTTCATCCTCGGCCCCCAGGCACTCGGCGCCATGCTCCTGGGCACCATCGTCGTCGGGCTCTTCGTCGCGTTGCAGATGACCACTGGCGGCGGGGCCTGGGACAACGCCAAGAAGTACATCGAGGAAGGCCACTTCGGCGGCAAGGGCACCGAGACACACGCGGCCGCGATCACCGGTGACACCGTCGGCGACCCCTACAAGGACACCGCCGGACCGGCCATCAACCCGATGATCAAGGTGATGAACATCATCGCCATCCTTGTCGCACCGACCATCGCTGTTCATCACCTGCTGTACTGAGGCGGGGCGGCGTCGGCCGCTGCGGGGAGGGGCGACGTGGACGAGTACCAGCTCGAGATCCAAGCGATCCGCGCGACCCTGGGCAAGCTGCGTGCCGGCCAGGCCGACCCCGAGCTGATCGAGGACTACGAGGCCCAGCTGCGCATCCTGGTCGCCCTGTACACGGCAGCGGCCGAGACGCTGGAGGCGGGGCGCACCGACGCGCGGCTGGGTGCCGTCCTTGCCGAGCTGGGCTTCGGGGGGTGGGACATGGAGAGCGTGTACTCGTTCGTCTACGACGCTGCCCTCGACATGGACGAATCGGGGCACGACCTCGCGGCGCGGGTGGGACAGACCGATTTCGTGGGCGCGCTGCTCAGCGCTGAGTAGCCGCGGGCCGGCCGGTCACGCTGCCGTCGCGACTCCTCGCCAGCGGCGCAGCGTTGCCGCCACCGCGATGACGAGCGCCCCGAGGACAGCTGTGAACGCCAGCCCGGCGTTCTCGAGACCGAGCGCGCCGGTGGCCAAGCCATCGCCGATGACGGGGATGACCAGGCCGACGTAGGTCACGACGAAATAGGTCGAGGCAACCTCCCCACGAAGCCCTGGGGCGGCACGCGCGACCACTGCCGCGAGGCCGCCGCCGACCGTCAGTCCCTGTCCGGCACCGGCGACGACCGCCGAGAGCACCAGGATGGCAAAGGAGTGGAGCAGGAATGCCGCCGCCAGCAGTGCAAGTCCGCCGATCAGGCAGATGCAACCTGCCATGAGCGCGGTGTGGTTGTTCAATCGCGGGGTGGTGACCTGACCGGCTGCGGACGCGAAGAACAGCAGCGCCACGACAAGTCCCGCCAGGACGTGGCTCTGCACACCGAGCAGCTGCGCCATCACCGATGGCGCCACGGCGCCGAAGAGCCCGGACACGGCGAAGCCGCAGAACCCCGCGATGGCCGCCTGCCAGAAGAGCCCCCGGATCTCCGAGGGCACGCGCAGCCGAGCCAGCCTCAGGATCACGCCTGACGGCCTGCGACGCACGGTCTCGGGGGCGATCATCAGGGCTGCCAACGCCAGGGCAAGCAGCCCGAGGTCGACGGCGAAGGGCGTGCGGGTCGGGTGCGGGACCCACTCATCGAGTGACCCGCTGACAAGGTTGCCGAGGCCGAGGCCACCGATGTTCGCGGCCACCGCGATGGAGGTGGCGACCTCACGACGACCACGCGGTGCCAGGTCGACGAGCATGGCCGTGGCGGTGCCGGCGAACAGGCCAACCGACAGCCCGGACAGGACTCGACCGATGTACAGCGCCGCCGTGCCCTGCGCCGTCAAGAGCACCACCGCGCTGGCCCCCGAGAGGAGCAGCCCGGGGATGAGAACCGGCTTTCGGCCGACCCTGTCCGAGACCCCGCCCGCCACCAGCAGGGTCACGACCACGGCGATCGCATACGTCGAGAAGACGACGGTGACAGCGGCGGTCGAGAGGCCGAACTGGCGCTCGTACAGCGGGAAGATCGGCGTCGGCAGCGTTGCTCCAAGGGCCGCCACGGCGAAGGCGAAGGCCACCAGGGCGAGCGCGACGCTCGTGCCCTCGCGCCTCAGGTGGGAGCCGGACGGCGGCATCCCCGTCAGGACGCAGCGACCGCCTCCACCTGCGGCCTCTCGAGCGCGACCGTCGCCCCGGTGTCCGCGGGAATCTTCTTGCCGGGGTTGAGGATTCCGGCCGGGTCGAAAGCGAACTTGATGCGTCGCATCAGCGCCACCTGCTCGCTGCCGAGCTGGCGCTCGACAAACGCGAGCTTGGCAGTGCCCACCCCGTGCTCGCCGCTGAGTGATCCGCCCATCGCCAGCACCGTGTCGAAGAGCTGCTCGGCGGCGGCGGCCGCGCTGAGGCGGTCCCCGGGCACGCGCGGGTCGATGAGGAACGTGGCGTGGATGGTGCCGTCCCCGAGGTGTCCGAAGGTCACCACGCCGAGCTCGTTGGCGGCCCCGATCTGGCGGCTTCGCTCGACGAGCTCGGCGACGCGGTCGCGCGGCACCACGACGTCCTCGTTGACCTTGCCGATCCGCACCTTGGCGACCGCCGCGCTGACCGACTTGCGCAGCTTCCACAACCTGGCCGCCTCGACGGCGCTGGTGGCATGGTCGATCGTCAGCGCGGCGGCCGAGCTGAGCGCGCCGCGCACGGCCTCACCCTGGGCATTGACGTCCGCGGCGGCGCCCTCGACCTCGACGATGAGCAGCGCGCCGGCGCCCGGCGCAACCGCTCCGGCTCCGGTGGCGGCGATTGCGTCGAGGGCGGCACGGTCGAGAAACTCCAGGGCCGCGGGCACGATTCCTGCGCCGGCGATGGCGGCGACCGCCGCGGCGGCCCCGCCGATGTCGCTGAAGGTGGCGGCGAGCGTGGCCCGTGCCTCCGGCGCGGGGATGAGACGGAGCAGCACCTCGGTGATCACCGCCAGGGTGCCCTCGGACCCGCACAGGAGGGGGATCAGCTGCGGCGCGTCTGCTCCTTCGCCGAGACGCAGGACCCGCCCGTCGGCGAGCACGGCGGTGAGCCCCACGACGTAGTCGCTGGTGGGCCCGTAGCGCAGGGCGTGGGGCCCGGCGGCATTGCAGGCGACGTTGCCGCCGATGGTGGACGTGCTCGACGACCCGGGGTCGGGTGGGTAGTAGAGGCCGGCCGCCGACGCCCGCGCATGGACCTCGGCGGTGACCACCCCGGCCTCCACGGCGAGGCGCTGCGCCTCGAGCTCGAGCGCGCCGGCGCGGGTCATGCGGCAGAGGTTGAGGATCACGCCGCCGTCGGCAGCCGCCCCGCCGGCGTAGCCGGTGCCGGCGCCACGGGGAACCACGGCAACGCCATGCCGGGCGCAGACCGCCACGACGCCGGCGACCTCGTCGGTCGACCCCGGGAAGACGACCGCCTCGGCGACCCGGCGCAGACCTGAGGCCCCGTACGCGTCGTAGGCGTAGGCCGCGAGGTCGGCCGGACGCGTGTACACGTGTGAGGTCCCAACCTGCCTCTCGAGGTCACGCAGAACGTCGCGGGTCAGCATGACGCGCCATTCTAGTGTTGCCGGTCGGCCGTGCTCGGGGCTCTGCCATACTCGATGGCGATGAGTGACGCCTCGCCGTCGGCTGCCCTCGAGCAGGCGCTCGCCGCAGTCATCGATCCGGAGTTGCGCCGGCCGATGCTCGAGCTGGGGATGCTCCGCGATCTCCGCGTCGATGACTCCACCGCGTTCATGCGCGTCGTCCTCACCACGCCGGCGTGCCCGTTGAAAGACGAGATCCGCGGCGCCATCGAGGCAGCGGTGATCGGCACCGTCGCCGGCGTCGCGACAGTCGAGATCAGCTGGGACTCGAATGTCACCTCGACGCGTGGCCTGCCCGGACGTCAGGAGATCGAGGGCGTGCGCAACGTGCTCGCTGTCAGCGCGGGCAAGGGCGGCGTGGGCAAGACCACGGTCAGCGTCAACATGGCCATCGCGCTCAGCCTCACCGGCGCTCGCGTCGGCCTCCTCGACGCCGACGTGTACGGCCCCAACGTGCCGATCATGATGGGCATCACGGCGCAGCCGGAGCCAGGTGAATCGCAGCGCATCCGGCCGCTGAGCGCGTACGGAATCAAGGTGATGTCGTTCGGGACCATCCTCAAGCCGGGCCAGCCGGTGATCTGGCGCGGGCCGATGCTCGCCAAGGGGCTGCGCGAATTCCTCTACGAGGTGGAATGGGGCGAGCTCGACTACCTCGTCGTCGACCTGCCGCCCGGTACCGGCGACGTCCAGCTGAGCCTTGCGCAGAGCGTGCCCATGACAGGCGCGGTGATCGTCACCACGCCCCAGGACGTCTCGCTGGCCGACGTGAGCCGCGGCATCGAGATGTTCCGGCAGGTCAAGGTGCCGGTCCTGGGCATCGTCGAGAACATGAGCGGCTTCGTGTGCTCGCACTGCGGGGAGACGACGGACATCTTCGGCAGCGGCGGCGGACGTGGCCTGGCCGAGACGTACGACATCCCCTTCCTCGGATCGATCCCCCTGGATCCGCGCATCCGCCTCGGCGGCGGCGACGGCCAGCCGCTGATGGCGGCCGCCCCGGACAGCGCGGTCGGCGGCGTCTTCCGCGATGTCGCGGCCCACATCGCGGGCCGGGTGAGCCAGGAGAACTTCGCCAGCACGGCGGCGCCCGTGATGCCCTCGGGCCCGCGCATCCCCCTGCGCCCCTAATCCCCATGGCGACGTCGCGGGTGGCCCATCGCGCGGTGGCGAGCCCGCCGGGCCCGGCGTCGCCGGTGTCCACAAGGGTGCGACCCGAGGCCGCCGCCGCTCCTCCGCTGCACCGCTGGCTGCTCGTAGCCCTCGCGGTCGGCGCCTTCATCAGCATGGCCGACGCCACCATCGTGGCCGTCGGGCTCGACCCCCTGGTGCGCCACTTCGGCGTCCCGCTCAGCGCGGGCCAGGAGGTGCTCAGCGTCTACCTGGTGGCGATCACGGCCACGCTGCCAACGCTGGGGCGGCTCGGTGACCGGTTCGGGCGGCGCCGCGTCTACCTCGCCGGCTTCGGTGTCTTCGCCCTGGGCTCGGTCGCCGCGGCACTGGCGCCCTCGTTCGGAATGCTCCTGGCGGCGCGTGCCGTGCAGGCCGTCGGTGGCGGCGTGCTGACCGCGGGGAGCCTCTCCCTGATCGCCGAGCACGCCCCTCGGGGGCGCACCGGGCACTCCGTGGCGGTGCTGGTCATCACCCAGGCGTTCGCGGGTCTCGCCGGGCCGCCGCTGGGAGGCCTCCTCGTCGCGGTCGGGGGCTGGCAGGCGATGTTCTGGGCAGGACTTCCGATGGGCGCGATCGGGGCCGGGCTGGCGATCCGCTTCGTCCCCGCCAGCGCCGCGCGCCGCCCGGTGAAGCTCGACGTGGCCGGCTCGATCCTCACTGCCACGCTCCTCCTCGGCATCGGCGCCGGCATCGCGTCCATCGGCGCGCCGGTGGTGGGCGGCTTCGGACCGGAGGTGTGGTTCTCGGTCGCCTGGGTGAGCCTGTTGCTGCTCGTGCCCACCGAGCTGATCGCCAAGCGCCCGATCATCGACGGCCGCCTGCTGCGCGATTCGCGCTTTGCCGCAGCCACCATGGCCACCCTGCTCAGCACGGGCACACTGATGTCCTGCTTCGCGCTGCTGCCGTACTGGCTGGAGCAGGCCCACGGCACGGCCCCGATTGTGGCCGGGCTCGCCTTCGTGCCGATCGCCCTCGGCATCGGCGCGACGTCACGCCGCGGCGGCATGCTCAGCGACGCGGGGCGCACCCGGGTGAGCACGGCGATCGGCATGGGCCTGGCGTCAACCGGTTTCGCAGGCGCAGCCCTCGCCGCCCACCTCGACGCCTGGTGGCTGCTGCTCGCCGGCATGCTGGTGCTCGGGCTCGGCAACGGGCTGTTCTCCTCACCGAACACGTCCGCGGCCATCCGCGTGGCTCCGCGCGATGCGCTGGGCAGCGCCGCCGGTTTCCTCTCCACAGCGCGCAATGCAGGCGTGATCATCGGCCTTGCGGTGACCGGTGCCGTGTACACGTCGACGGTGCACCACGGGGCCGCCGGCGCCGACGGTGTGGCCACCGGTGTGTTCGCGGTGGCGGCGGTTGTTTGCCTGTTCGTTGCGGCGCTCACCACCCGTGCCTACAGGCAGCGAAGCGACAGTTAGCTGAGCAGCTCCACGATGGCGCGATGCAGCGCCGGGATGGCGCTGACGTCGTCGGTGAAGACGCGCACCAGCTGGTTGTGCTGCGGCAGTCGCTCGATCATGTCGGCCGTGTGAGTGCGTTCGACGGCACCCTTGATGGGGTCGTAGAGGGCGACAAAACCGTGGTCCGCCATGGGGTTGTGGGGAGCGATCTTGGCCGACACGACGTCCACCTGCACACGCGCGCGCGCCGACACCTCGGGCACCGCGTCGAGCAGTCGGTGCTGTAGCGTGGAGAGGTCGACGCCGCGGTGGGCGATGGTCTCGTAGGCGAGATGCCAGTGGAGGTCGCGGTTGAACAGACGTGCCCACGCCTCGCCGAGGCGGCGCTCCTCACTGCCCAGCGGTGACTGCATCCATCGCTGCGCGGCCTCGAGGACGGCCCAGTCGTTGAGGCGCAGGTAGGCGTCGCGGTTGTCGAGCGGGTTGCCGGGGAGGAGGAGCGCGATCGTGTCGGCAAAGATCTCGTGCATGGAGAGGTCGAATCGGCGCCCGGTGCGGTGGTGATAGACCTGCGTGTACATGTAGAGCCGCGACGCCAGGAACATCTGCAGCGCGCCCGCGGCGTGCATGTGCATGACCATGGTGTCGCCGGCGATGAACGAGTAGTGGATCAGTCTCTGTACGTCGACGGGACCCAGTGCGATGCCGCACATGTAGGCGTCGCGACGCACGTAATCGAGGTTGTCGACCGTGGCCGGGCCACAGAGGATGGGCTTGCAGGCGCGCAGCCAGCCGGGGGGCTCGTAGCCGGGGATGTCGGCGTCGGCCATCACCCACGCCACCCAGCGGGGATCGACAGACTCGCCCTTCTCGAACACGCCCGATGGCGAGGACCGTTGCGAGCCGATCACGTCGGCCAACTCGTTCTCGACCAGTGAGCGCCCGATGTCCTCGTGGTCGATGTGCCAGCGCGCCAGCACCTCCTGGTCGAAGAAGTGACCGAAGGGGCCGTGACCGACGTCGTGGAGCAGGCCCGCGAGACGCAGGGTCTCCTCGACGCATGCCGGTGAGGGAGCATCGGGGAAGGCGGCGCGCAGCGATGCGTCGACTCGGCGCGCGAAGAGGCTGGCCAGGTGCATGGCGCCGAGCAGGTGCACAAAGCGCGAGTGCTCGGCGGAGGGGAACACCCACCAGGCCGACTGCAACTGGTGCACGCGCCGCAGGCGTTGCAGCCATTGGCTGTCCAGGAGGGTGCGCTCCCCGGGAGACGTGGAGTTGCCGTTGGTGATCTCGATGTAGCCGTACAGCGGGTCGGCGATCAGGTTGACCTCGCTGAAGCGGTCAGCCGCCGGGAGCGAAGAGTTAGGCACCGACCCTCCGCATCGTGACGATCTCAGGCGGCCTGCTCACGCGATCTTTATACGTCACAGCGGAGATCGGAGCGCAAAGCGGACGCCGCGCGGTCGGCGATGATGCGAGCCGTGGAGAGAGTGCAGACCCTCGCCGGATTCGCCGTCACCGCGGACGCCATCGCGGCCACGACGTCCAAGCGTGCCAAGGTGCGGTTGCTCGCCGAGCACATGGTGGCGCTCGATCCCGCTCGCCTGCTCCTGGCCACTCGCTACTTCGCGGGCCGGGTCTTCGCCCCCGGCGACGCGCGCACGCTCAACGTCGGCGGTGCGGCGCTGTTCCGGGTGCTCCGCGAGGTGGCGGGGGTGGACGATGCGGTGCTTGTCGCGGCGTACCGGGAGCACGGTGATGCAGGTGACACCACCGCGGACGTCCTGGCCGCGCGCGGCGCCGAGGAGGCTGGCGGGGTCGACCTGCTCGACGTCGACGCGGCCTTCGCGGACATCGCGACGCTGAACGCGTCGAAGGGCCGCGACGCGGCGTTCGCGAACCTGCTGCGCCGCTGCTCGCCGGGCGAGGCTCGCTACGCGGTGAAGTTGATCACCGGTGAGATGCGCATCGGCCTGCGCGAGGGGCTCGTCGAAGAGGCGATCGGTGTGGCGTTCGACCGCCCCGCGGCGGACGTCGCCCGCTCGGTGATGCTCCTCGGCGACCTCGGTGAGGTTGCCTGCCTGGTCGCCCGCGGCGAGAGCGTCGAACGCCCCAGGTTCTTCTTCCCGATGCGCTTCATGCTCGCCTCCCCGGTGGCCGACTCCGCCGCAGCGGTGCGCCGCATGGGGGAGGAGGTGTGGGTCGAGGACAAGTACGACGGCATCCGCTGCCAGCTCCACCACGCCGGGGGTCGGGTGGCCCTGTACAGCCGCGACCTCAAGGACGTCACCGAGCAGTTCCCCGAGATCGTGGGCGCGGCGTCGCACGTGCCCGAGGTGATCCTCGACGGCGAGGTGCTGGCCTTCGCCGCGGGGCGGGTGCTGCCCTTCGCCGACCTCCAGAAACGACTGGGCCGCCGCGCGCCCTCCGCCGCGATACTGCAGGAGATACCGGTCATCTACGTCGCCTGGGACGTGCTCCTTCACGGCGAGGAGTCGACGCTCGACACGCCGCTGCGCGAGCGGCGGCGGCGATTGGAGGACCTCGCGCTGGGCGACGGATTCGCGCTGGCGCACCTTCAGCCCGCGGTCGGCGCCGGGCAGGTGGACGAGCGCTTCGCTGCCGCCCGCGTCCGGCGCAACGAGGGCCTGATGCTCAAGGATCCCGACTCCGCATACACCCCCGGCCGCCGCGGCTTGGCGTGGCTGAAGTTGAAGCGTCCCCTCGACACGCTCGACGTCGTCGTGGTCGGAGCCGAATGGGGACACGGCAAACGCCGCGGCGTGCTCAGCGATGTGACCTTCGCCGTGCGCGGGCCTGATGACGACCTGCTCACCGTCGGCAAGGCATACACCGGGCTCACCGACGCGGAGATCGCCGAGATGACCGCTCTGCTCCAGGACATCACCGTCGCCGACGGCGGTCATTACCGAACCGTGCGGCCCCAGATCGTGCTCGAGGTCGCCTTCGACGCCGTGCAGCGCTCGACCCGGCACGGGTCGGGGTACGCGCTGCGATTCCCGCGCATCGCGCGGTGGAGACACGACAAGCCGTTCGAGGAGATCGACACTATGGAGCGGGTCGCCGCCATCGCCGAGGCCCAGGGCAGCGGTCGCGAGCAGCTGGTCGACCCGGCCGGGTGAGCGGGGATCTCAGCCCGCGCAAACGACCGTCGCACGGCTGATGCCGTCGGCGCTGCCGAACAGCGTCTCGCCGTTGGCCGCGGCGATGGTGCGCCAGCCCGCAGCCGCAAGCTCCGTGGCGAGCGCACCCGGCGAGGTGATCACCGCATTGGTGTGGCTCGACGAGAGGAGGCCGAGTGCCCCAGGGGCGGTGGTATCGCCGGCCGCGATGCGGACGTAGTCGTCGATGACGGTGGACCCGAGTGTGGTCTCCTCGCCGTAGGCGTAGACGCGTACCGACGGCCAACCGGCATCGATGGCATAGCCACTCTGCCCGTATGGCACCCACAGGCGGACGGGGCTCCCCCCGGCCACCAGGTTGGCGACCAGGCATGAGGGAAGCGCGCGGGCCAGCGCCGCCGGTGCGGTGGTTGCCGCCACTGACGCGATGGAGGTGGCCAGGACGACCCCGGCAGCGGCCACGCCGATGAGCGACAGCACCATCGGACGGGCGGGCAGCCGGTATCGGATGGGGAACAGCTCGGCGAGGGTGGGCGAGAGCAGCGCGACGCCGAGGGCAATATTGCGCACCGCCACCAGCGAGGCGGCGACACCGACCGCGGTGAGGAGAAGGTGGCTGGGGCGAACGCGGCGGCGGTTGACCAGCAGCGCCGCGGCCGTGGCGATGATGAGCAGGGCGAGAGGCAACATCGACAACGATGTGAAGTCAGGAGGCTGCCATTCCTGGATCAGGCGGTGTTCCGAGGCGCCGACCGCGAGAACGGCGCGTCCGTAGAGGTCGAAGCCGTTGGGGTTGACGAGCGCGACCAGGGCGCTCAACAGCAGAGCGATGGCGGCGGTGGTGTGGCGTCGGACCGTCTCGCGGTCGAGTCGCCTCTGCCACGCGGCATCGAGCGCCGTCCCGACCACCGCTGCGGCGAGAAAGCCGAGGCCGAGGGCAAAGCCGGCGTGAAGGTTCGCCCACACGAGGAAGATCGGGACCAGCAGCCAGATCCGCCGGCCGCCGCGTGAGATGTGCCCGTGCAGCAGCACCAGCGTCCAGCAGAGCAGCGCGAAGGTGAACATCTGCACCCGCGTCCCGGTGACAGGCTCCATCGCCTTGGCGCCGAGCAGGAGAACCACGCCCACTGCAAACCCGCCGGCGCCGCGCTGCCGCCCCAGCCACGCAAGGCCGAGCAGCCCACTCCAGGTCACCAGGCCCATGAGCAGCGCCAGCGCAGTCAGGCCGAGGCCGTGGTACACCACCCAGAGGATCACCTCCGACAGCCATTCGTGGGCGACCCAGGGCGCGCCGGGAGCGGTGTAGGAGAAGAGCTCGGTGTGCGGCACGGCCACGTGGTCGACGATCCACTGGCCGGTGCGCAGGTGCCACCAGAGGTCGGGATCGGAGGTGGCGTCGAGGCAGAGCGGCAGCGCCAGCAGCGCCGCCGCGATCAGCCACAGTCGACCGTCTGCGTACCGGCGGCACGGGGGAGGGGTCACCCCCGCGAACTATGCCAGAGGGTTTCCGTTGTGACCTACGACTGGCGCGGCCCTACGAAATCCCCGAAGAGCTCGGGCGTGTCCGTGGCCGGGTCGCCGACCTGGACGAAGCTGGTGAAGCGGGCGCGCAGGGCGGCGTACTGGGCGATCAGCGCCGGATCTCCATACGCCTCCATGGGATCCCACGGATGCAGGAAGTGCACCTCGTTGATACCGGCCTGGAGCATCTCCTTGAGACAGCCGAAGCAGGGCTGCATGGTGGAGGTGAGCGAGGCGCCCAGCACCTGCTGCCCGAAACGAGCGGCGGTGAGGATGGCGTTCTGCTCAGCGTGCACGCAGATGCACACGTCGTAGGCGCCGCCTCGAAGGAGAGGGTCGGCGATGCGTTGTGAGCAGCGGTAGCAGCCGCCCTCGCTGCAGTTGGGCATGCCGAAGGGGGTGCCGTTGTACCCCGTGCTGAGTACACGGCCCTCACGCGTGATCACGGCGCCGACCCGGCGTCCAAGGCAGTCGGCACGAGTCCGCGCCGCCAGGGCGATCAGCAGGAAGTAGTGATCCTTGTCGGGGCGGCGGACGGGATTCGGGGACCCGGTGGCGTCGGCGATCATGGGGCCAGACTATCGCGTCTTCGCGTTCCGCCCGGCACAGGGCAGCACCGGGTAGGCTGTCGAGCCGCGGGCGGGTAGCTCAGCCGGTTAGAGCACGGGGCTCATAACCCCAGGGTCGCAGGTTCGAATCCTGCCCCGCCCACCCTGTTTTGAGTGAGGCTACGCTGGAGTCGCCGATGACAAGTGACAGTGACGACTACCGCGACCGCTGGCGTCGGTACTGGGACAAGCGTTCGGCGTCATATGACAGACAGATGCCTTTCCTCGACCGGGTGTTGTTCAAGGACAGCCGCACCTGGGTCTGCTCACAGGCGGCAGGGGAAACACTCGAGGTCGGCGTTGGTACGGGACTCAACGTACCCTTCTACTCGGCGAACGTCCGGCTCACGGGCATCGATCTGAGCACCGCGATGCTTGCAATCGCGCGAAGCCGACCCAACCGCCAGGACCTCACAGTCCAGCTGCTCGACGCCGATGCCCACGCTCTGCCCTTCGCGGACGCGTCCTTCGATACGGTCGTCTGCACCTTTTCGCTCTGCGCGATACCAGAGGAGCGCTTGGCGATCGCAGAGATGTATCGAGTCCTCCGTCCCGGTGGACTCTTGCTCCTCGCAGACCACGTCGCTTCGTCGGCGTGGCTTGTGCGAGGCATCCAGCGACTGCTCGAGGTCATCACCGTACGACAGGGCGGTGAGCACCTTCTCCGACGACCAGTGGAACGGGTCCGTGCCCAAGGCTTCGAGATCGCGAAAGTGGAGTGCTTCAAGCTCGGCATCGTCGAGCGGGTGGCGGCGCGCAGGCCGGAACTCGACGGGTCATCTTGAGGTTCCCCATCAGCCCCACGCCCGACCAGCTCTCCTGAGCGGCTAGGGTACGGCAGGTTCGCGCCGATGGTCGCGTTTAGCGCGTTCTCGCAGGCGGCTCACGACCTCGATCGCGCCCGGACCAAGGCTCCGACGGCTCACGACTCCAAGGGTCGCAGGCTCAAATCCTGCCCGGCCACCTTCTTTGGCGCACGCTGCCGCGCCCCGACGCCTCGTGGCGCCGTGGCGGTTGCGCAGACCACCAGCACTCCGGCGCCCGCGATGTACTCCAGCAGACTGCGCGGGCCGACGAAGAGGGCGAGGGAGCCGAGCAGCACGCCGATGCCGGGGTGGGTGCGGTCCCATCGCAGCGCCACCGGCACGGAGGCCACGACGCAGCACAGCATCAGCGCGGTGAACAGCGGCGCCGCCTGGATGGGCAGCACGCCGGAGGTGACCAGCCCGATCGGACCGACGCCCAAGGGGAAGAGCCCGTCGACCAGCGGTCCCATGACGCCGTGGATGTACGCGCTCGCGCCCATGAACACGAAGGGCAGGTTGAGTGTGCCGAAGCCGATGGCGACACCGCCGCCGGCACGCAGCAGACCGCGACGACCGCCGCGCGCGTAGGCGGTGGCCAGCAACGCGGGGACCAGGAACCAGGCGGTTTGCTTGGTGCCGCAGGCGAGGCCGAGCGCGAGGCCACCCAGCAGGGTCGTCGGGCTGGCGCAGGCGATGAGCAGCATGGCCACCACAGCAGCATCCGTGTGCCCGTCGGGGATGAGCGCCAGCAGCGCCACCTGCGCGGCCAGGGCGAGGGCGACGGCACGGCGGTCGGTGGTGGCTCGGCGAACGGTCAGGGCAAGCGCGCCCACCAACAGCAGCGCCATCACCCAGGGAAACGCGGCCGGACCGACCAGGCCGAGCAGGAAGCTCCCGCTCGGGTAGTTCAGGTTTCGCTCGATTTCGGGCCGGGACGGGTCATGCAGTGCGGCTTGCACGGCTGCGGCCACCGCAGGGCCGGAGGGCGCGGCGGTCGCGGAGGCGAACTGCCCACGGCGCAGCGCAGTGGCGGCGATGTGGGCACAGCCGTAGGCTTGCGCGGTGCGCAGGGCGTCGTACGACGTGTAGGGATTGTGTCCACTGCGCAGTTGGTCGGCGCCTCCGAAGGTGACGACGGCGACGTCGTCACGGCAGCGCAGGTCGCCGCCCGGTGGTGACGCCAGCGTATGGGCGAGCAGCACGACGCTGCATACGGCGAACGCGACGCAGATCGCCGTCGCGACCAGGGTGGTTCGGAGGCCGGGCAGGCTGCGCCGATTCAGGGCGACGATGGATAACGCCACCCCGGCGGCAACCGCCATCCAACCAAGCTCGAGGTGGCCACTGAGGCTGTCGTGAGCCAGGACAGGAAGTGTCAGCAGCAGTCCGGCACAGCCCGCGAG
>Ga0208848_1000071_pt1 | contig 19010 bp, 17 predicted proteins | sample NGESurshal072012_2_FD_184455 | JGI IMG/M metagenome (GOLD analysis project Ga0208848, IMG submission 184455) | Arctic peat soil microbial communities from Barrow, Alaska - NGEE Surface sample 210-1 shallow-072012 (SPAdes) | ecosystem: Environmental > Terrestrial > Soil > Wetlands > Peat ... | reverse complement strand
CGCGGCGCGCGGCGGCCTGGTCGATCATGCCCTCTCCAGATACGGCTCCCAGGCATCGACCGAGACCTTCAATGTCGGGTCGGCACCTTCACCCCACAATTCGCGGCCGTCGAAGCGCACGGTGTACAGCCATTGCGGATTCTCGCCGGCGCCTCGGGCGTTGCTGTCGGGAAAAACATGGCAGCCGATCACGCGCTCGATCGTGCCTTCATGCCCGCGCACATAGCGCGGCAACCGCGTGTGGGTGAGCGGATTGATATTCTTCGCGCGCACCGTGTCGCCCACCTTGAAGCGTGCCTGCGTGTTGGTCGCGCGCTCGGTCGGCCCGCCGCGATAGAGCACCTGCGCCACGTCGCCCGGCGACAGCGTGCGCTTGACCGGCTTCGGCGGATGCAGTGAGTGGCCGGCGACGATCTCATCGTCGTTGACCAGGTCGCGCTCCTTCAGCAGCGTCTCCAACCCGGCGAACCAGAGTTGGTAGTAGCTCATCGAGAGATATTCGCCGGGCGGACGGTTCTCGCGCGCGGAGCGCGCCATGTCGATGTTCCAACCGCCCGGCGTGCCCATGGCCAGCGTGAGCGCGAAGGCGCGCTTCTCCCAGTCGGCGTGGAACACCGGCTCGTTTTGCTCCGGCTCGACCGGCCCGAAGCCGTGCAGGCCGCCCATGTCCTGCGCGCCGTTCATTTCAAATCCTTCGGCTGCTTCGGCAATCCGGTGCCGATCATGGAATCGCGCGTCACCAGTTCGGCCAGCTTCTCCTCGCTCCAGCCGTCGGTGCCTGCGGGCCGCATCGGGATGACGAGATACCGAATCTCCGCGGTGGAATCCCACACCCGGATCTCGGTGTCCTTCGGCAGGCTTACGCCAAAATCCTTGAGCACGCCGCGCGGATCGGCCACCGCGCGCGAGCGGTAGGGCGCCGATTTGTACCAGACCGGCGGCAGGCCGAGCACCGGCCACGGATAACACGAGCACAGCGTGCACACGACCATGTTGTGCCGCTGCGGCGTGTTCTCCAGCGCGACGATGTGCTCGCCCTGGCGGCCGGCATAGCCCAGCTCGGCGATCGCCGGCGTCGCGTCCTTGAACAGCCGCGCGCGGTAGGCCGGATCGGCCCAGGCCTTGGCCACCACGCGGGCGCCGTTGCGCGGGCCGACCTTCTTCTCATAGGTCTCGATCAGCAGGTCGAGCGCGGCCGGATCGACATAGCCCTTTTCGGTCAGCACGGTTTCCAGCGCGCGCACGCGCAATTGGGTTTCCGTGAGCTCGGAATGATCGTGGTCGTGGTAATCGTGCCCGGACATGGCCGTACTATAAGCAAAAGACTTGGCCTTGTGCCATCATCGGAGCCATGCGTTTTGCTCCCATCAACGCCCTGGCCGACCGCATCGACCGTCTGACCACGACGGTGGGGCGGGCGGTGGCGTGGCTGGCGCTGGCGATCGTGCTGTTGCAGTTCGCCCTCGTGGTCGCGCGCTATTTGTTCGGGCTGGGCTCGATCTGGCTCACCGAAACCGTGATCTATGGCCACGCCACGCTGTTCATGCTGGCGGCGGCCTGGACGCTGCGCGCCGGCGGCCATGTGCGGGTCGACGTGTTCTACGCAGAGGCTGGCCCACGCACGCGCGCCAAGATCGATCTCGCCGGCGCCGTGCTGCTGCTGTTGCCGTTCTCAGCTGTGCTGGTCTGGCTCAGCGTTCCCTACGCGGCGCGCTCCTGGGCGATTCTGGAGCGCTCGCAGGAAACCAGCGGGCTGCCACTGGTATTCGCGCTCAAGACGCTGATCCCGTTGTTCGCGCTGCTGATGGCGCTGCAAGGGATTGCTCAGGCGATCCGCTCGCTGACCGCGCTGGCGAGGCCGCGCTGATGCCGCTCACTGAGGCCCTCGCCATCCTCATGGTCGCCGCCGTCATCGCCGCGCTGATGGCCGGCTATCCGGTGGCGCTGACGCTGGCTGGCGTGTCGCTGATGTTCGCCGTGCTCGGACACATCCTCGGCGTCGGAGGATTGGCACTTCTAGGAGCATTACCGCAGCGCATTTACGGCATCATGACCAACGACGTTTTGCTGGCGATTCCACTCTTCATTTTCATGGGCGTGATGTTGGAGCGCTCTGATATTGCAGGAGATTTGCTCGAGCGCATGGGCCGCCTGTTCGGTTCGCTCCGCGGCGGCTTGGGGTATTCGGTGGTGATCGTCGGCGCTCTGCTAGCGGCCTCCACCGGCATCGTCGGCGCCACAGCGGTGACCATGGGGCTGATCATGCTGCCGGCGATGATGCGGCACGGCTACGATCCGCGCCTGGCCGCCGGCACGGTGGCGGCCTCGGCGACGTTGGCGCAGATCATCCCGCCCTCGACCGTGCTGGTGGTGCTCGGCGACCAGCTCAACAACGCCTACCAGGCGGCGCAGCTCGCGCAGGGAAAATTCGCGCCCAACGTGATCTCGGTGAGCGACCTGTTCGCCGGCGCGATCGTCCCCGGCCTGCTGCTGGTCGGGCTTTATCTTTTGTATCTGATCGCGATGGCCGCGCTGCGGCCGAAGACGTGCCCGGCGGTCAGCGCGACGGCTGCGCCCGCGGCAACGGGCCTGCTCGAATCCTTGCTCGCTCCCGTCGTGCTGATCGCCGCGGTGCTGGGCTCGATCCTCTACGGCGTGGCGACGCCGACCGAAGCGGCTTCGGTCGGTGCCGTCGGCGCCATTTTGCTGGCCGCGCGTAAGGCGCCCTTGCGCGGCCTGATGATGCCGGTGGTGGAAAAGACCACGCAGATCACGGCCATGATCTTCCTGATCCTGATCGGCGCCACGCTGTTCAGCCTGGTATTCCGCGCGCTTGGCGGCGACGACATGGTGCATCGCGCGCTCTCGAAATTGCCCGGCGGCGTCAACGGCGCGGTGCTGGCAGTGATGCTGGCGATGTTCCTGCTCGGCTTCGTGATGGACGCCTTCGAGATCATCTTCGTGGTGGTGCCGATCGTGGCGCCGGCGCTGCTCACGATGCCCGGCGTCGATCCGGTCTGGCTCGGCATCATGATGGCGGTGAACCTGCAGACCTCCTACATCCACCCGCCGCTCGGCCCGACGCTGTTCTATCTGCGCGGCGTGGCGCCGCCCGAGATCACCACGCGGCATATCTATGTGGGCATTATTCCGTTCGTTCTGATCCAGATTGTGGCGCTGGTGGTGCTGTGGTTCCTGCCCGGGCTCGCGACCGCGCTGCCGCATGCGCTTTATGGGCGGTGACGGCCGTTTTTTCAGCCGAGCAACGGCCAAAATCGCTCGACCAGAACCCAGAGCCAGACCGCACCGGCGGGCAGCAGTGACAGAAAGATAGCAGCGGAGCCCATGTCCTTGATGCGCTTGAGGGCCGGATCGTGATCGAGGGTAACGCGATCGCTGAGCTTCTCGATCGCGGTATTGAGCAATTCGACAATAAGGATAAAGACCAGCGTGCCGATCAGCGCAAAGCGCTCGCCGGCGTTTGCGGTCAGGAAGAAAGCCAACGGCACTCCGATCGCCAACGCCACCAGCTCCTCGCGGAACGCCTGTTCCGATTGCGTCGCTGCAACGAGGCCGTGCCAGCTGTTGATGGTCGCCCGCCAAAGTCGTTTCACGCCATCCACCCCCGTCCACGGCCTGCCCGGCGCAAAATAAGCGGGTTCTTTTTGCTAGTCTATTCCATATCGTTGCACCGGATGTGTATAAGGACTTTGCATGAAAGCTGCCGACATATTCAGCCTTCAAGGCCGCGTGGCGCTGGTGACCGGCGCCTCCAGCGGGCTGGGTACGCAATTCGCCAAGGCGCTCGCCGATAACGGCGCGGCCGTCGCCCTAGTAGCGCGGCGGGCCGACCGGCTGGCGGACATGAAGAAGGCGATCGAAGCCGCCGGCGGCCGCGCCGTCGCGATCGAGGCCGACGTCACCGACCGCACCGCCATGCTGCGCGCCTTCGATGCCGCGGAAAAAGCCTTCGGCACCGTCACCATCCTGGTCAACAATGCCGGCATCGCGCAGTCCAGCAAGCGCGCGATCGAGGTGACGGCGGAGGAATGGCGCAAGGTGCTAAGCGTCGACCTCGATGCGGTCTTTTACAATGCGCAGGAGGCCGCGCGACGCATGCTGGCGGCCAAACAGCCGGGCGCCATCATCAACATCGCCTCGGTGCTGGGCTTCGGCGTTTCCAAGGGTGTCGCGGCCTATGCCACCGCCAAGGCCGCCGTGGTGCAGGTGACCAAGGCGCTGGCGGTCGAGTTGGCGTTCAAGGGCGTGCGCGTCAACGCCATCGCGCCGGGCTGGTTCGTCACCGAGATCAACGACAAATTTCTCGCCGGCGAGGCGGGCGAAGCGCTCAAGCGCGCGATTCCGGCCGGCCGCTTCGGCAAGGACGGCGATCTCGATGGCGCGCTGCTCTTGCTTGCCTCCGACGCCGGCAGCTACATCACCGGCGCCACCATCGTGGTCGATGGCGGGCAGGTGGTGATGATTTCAGGGTAAGGGAAACATCCATGGACTTCACGCTGTCGCCCGAGATCGAAGCCATCCGCCTGCGCGTACGCGCCTTCGTCGAGGAGCACGTGCTGCCGCTCGAAGCCGATCCGGCCAATTTCGCCGACCACGAGAACATCCCCGCGGCGCGGCTGGCGCCCGTGCGCGAGAAAGCCAAGAAAGCCGGCCTGTGGGCGCCGCAGGCGCCCAAGGAATACGGCGGCATGGGGCTGCCGATCGTGGCCTGGGCGGCGATCTACGAGGAGGCGGCGCGCTCGATCTTCGGCCCGCTCGCGATCCATTGCATGGCGCCCGACGACGGTAACATGAACCTCCTGGCGCGCGCCGGCACGCCCGCGCAGAAAGACAAATGGCTCAAGCCCATCGTCGACGGCAAGGTGCGCTCGGCCTTCGCCATGACCGAGCCGCATCCCGGCTCCGGCTCCGATCCCGGCATGATGCTGACGCGCGCCGTGAAAAAGGGCGACCGCTATATCGTCACCGGGCACAAATGGTTCATCACCGGCGCCGAAGGCGCCGCGCATTTCATTCTGATGGCGCGCACCTCGGACGAGCCGCGCCGCGGCTTGACCGCGTTCCTCTATCACAAGGATCAACCCGGCTGGCGCATCCTGCGCCGCATCCCGATCATGGGGCCGCACGAGCACGGCGGCCATTGCGAGATCGAATATGACGGGCTGGAAATTCCCGAGGAAAACATCCTGCTCAAGGTCGGCGACGGCTTGCGCGTCACGCAAATCCGGCTCGGGCCGGCGCGGCTGACGCACTGCATGCGCTGGCTCGGCTTCGCCAAACGCTGCATGGAGATTGCGCAAGAGTATGTCGGACGGCGCGACGCCTTCGGCAGCAAGCTCGCCAGCCGCGAGGGCATCCAGATCAAGCTCGGCGAGGTGGCGCACCAGATCGCGATCGGCCGCCTGCTCACTATGCACGCGGCCTGGAAGCTCGACCAGGGCGACCGCGCGCGCAAAGAAGTCTCGATGGCGAAGGTGCAGGTCGCCGACACGCTGCATCAGGCCGCCGACGTGGCGATCCAGCTCAACGGCGCGCGCGGCTATTCCAAGGACACCATCCTGGAATGGATCTACCGCTACGGCCGCTCGGCGCGGCTGGTCGACGGCGCCTCGGAAGTGCACAAGATGGTGCTCGCCCGCTTCATGCGCGAGGAAGGCCGCGATTTCTGGCGGTGGGGCTAATCAGCCCCGCGCGACCGCGATCTCCAGCGGGAAGTTGTCGACGATCTCGTGCCCGGTGTCGGTGACGATGAAGGTGTGGCCGAGGAAAATGCCGAAAAGACCGTCCGGCGTGATCGGATTGGGCTCCGCCATGATCACCATGCCGGGCCGCAACACCTCCTCGAATTTTTCGGCGGAGACGTGCTCGGCGACGACGTGCGGCTTGTCGGTGACGAGGTCGATGCCGTGGCACTGGGTCGGCCGCGACTGGTAGCCACTATCGCGAAAGAATTTGCTCGCGGTGCGCATGGCTTCCACCGGCTTGCCCGGCGCGATCTCGGCAACGATGCGCCGATAACCGGGTAGCGTGATTTCGTTCCAGAAGTTTTTCACCATTTCAGTGGGCTCGCCCACGCAGATCGGTGAGCCGATCTGCGCGGTGTAGCCGCGATAGCCGGCAGCCAGCTCCATGTTGATGATGTCGCCCTTTTGCAGCACGCGGCCGGAGGGGCGCGGATTGCCGAAAATCATCGTCGGGTTCGCCATCGGCGTCGAGCCGATGATCAGAAAGTCGATATCGCCGTTGCCCTCGAGGATGGCCGCGCCCGCCGCTGCGCGCAGCTCGTACTCTTTCACCCCGGGACGCGCCCGCGCCACCATCGCTTCCATGGCCTTTTGGCACAGCACCCCGGCCTTGCGGACGCAGTCGAGCTCCTCGGCGCTATGGATCGACAGCAGCTCGTGCAGAAACCCTTGCGTGAATACCAGCTCCGCGTCCGGCAGATTCTCGCGCAGCACATTGTATTGGTTGGCCGGAAGATAGTCGCCGTGCCGCGGATCGATCTCCATGAGGCCTACTCGGCCGCGCTCGAGTTTTAGTTCGCGGATGCGCTCGACCATGATGTCGGCATAGCGGCCGCTGCGGCTGTGGCGGACGTCCTTGATCGCGACCTCGACCTGCCGGCGCACGGCTTCGGCATGCGTGCCGCCCATGGAATAGATCAACGTGGGCTCACCTTCGAGCGGGACGAGCACGTAGCTGGAAAGCGCGTGCCATTCCCAATGGCCGGTCAGCCACAGCATCCCGCCGCCAAAGCTCCAATGGCTGGGACCGCCAGGGACGATCAGCACGTCGAGTTTTTGCTCGCGCATTTTCCCGCGCAATGCGCGATAGCGGCGGTCGTATTCGGCCTTCGAGAACTGCTCCCACACAGCATCGCGGTAATAGGGCGTGTCGCGCATATTGGCGAAAGGCAGCGACTGGTCGAGCTTGGTGCGCACGACATCCCACGGCTGCGGGCCGATACGGGGCGGGCTGATAGTCATTGTGAGTCTTTCTCAACCTTGTAGACGATCATGCTCTGCGAGAGCGGAACATCGCTATCCACGGCCGATCGGACCGAACCGTCGGCCCCGGCTTAGTCGACCGGTTTGATATCGGCATCTTTGGCGAGCTGCACCGTCGCGGCGAGATCGTCTTTGAAGAATTTTGCAAATTCCTCGGAACTGATCTGCGCCGGCTCGACGCCGAGCTTGGCCAGTTTTTCCTGCACGGCGGGGACCTTCAGCGCTTGTTCGGTGACGTCGTGCAATTTTTTCACGATGGCGGGCGGTGTCTTTGCCGGCGCCGATAGTCCGTTCCAGAAGCGGAACACGGCGCCCGGATATCCGGTTTCAACGACCGAGGGCGTGTTAGGAAGCACCGGCACGCGCTTGGGCGAGCTTACGGCCAGGATGGTGAGCTTATCGCTGTGGAGCGCGGAGGCTGCCGCCGCCAGCGGAATGAAATAGAAGTCGATATTCCCGTTCATCACTTGCACAAGGCCGCCTTCCTTGAACGGCACATGGCGGACGTCGATCTTGGCGGCGAGACGGAACCGCTCGGCGGCCATGTGCGAGGAGGAGCCGATGCCGGCGGACGCAAACGTCAGCGTGCCGGGTTTCGCCTTGGCGGCGGCAACGAGGTCGGCCAACGTCTTGAAACCGCTCTTGACGGAAGCAACCAGAATGTTCGGCGAAGTGCCGAGCAAGACGACCGGAACGAAATCTTTGACCGGGTCGTACGGCAGCTTGCTGTGCAGCACGCTTTCGGTCGCCATCGACGAGGAACTGGTCACCAGCGTGTAGCCATCCGGATCGGACCGGGCCACGGAACCGAATCCGACCGCCCCGCCGGCGCCGGGCTTCAATTCGATGACCATCGGCTGGCCGATAAGGCGCGATACTTCGTCAAGGACGACGCGTGTGACCGTGTCCGAGGCGCTTCCGGCCGGGTATGGGCTGATCACTCTGATTGGTCTATTCGGATATTGCTGCGCATTCGCCGACGCGGTTGCAGCTATGAGGATTGCCGGCAGGGCGGCACGGCACAGCGCACGGACATTAATCATGTGAACACCTCTATTCCCGATAACTCGTATCTATACCATCGAGCACGCGCAAGTAAGCCGCCCAGTCGGCGCTGCTGCGTCCGCTGTCGTGATGCTCGTATTGCTCCGCGGTCTTGGCGCAAACGTCGGGCGGCACCTCGACCAGTTCGCTGCCGATTGCTTCCAGCTTGAGCTGGATGTCGGCGGCGTCGAGCAGGGCCTTCATCAGCACGAAGGTCTCGCGCGCGGTCTTGCCTACGGTGAGCAGGCCGTGATTGTGCATGATCATCGCGCGGTTTTTGCCGAGGTCTTTGTTGATGCGCTCGCGCTCGGCGAAATCCTCGGTGATGCCTTCATAGGCGTGGTAGCCGATGCGCTGATAGAAACGGATCGCCTGTTGCGATACCATGCGCAGGCCGTGCTTGAGGCCGGCGATCGCCATGCCGTTGTTGGTGTGGACGTGCACCGCGCAATTGACGTCCGGCCGCGCGCTCAACACGCCGCCGTGCAGCGTGAAGCCCGGCCGGTTGACGCCGGCCTTCTCGTCCAGGTCCTCGTCCATGTTCACTTTCACCAGGTTGGACGCGGTCACCTCGGTTTAGAGCAGCTCGTGCCGCTTCATGAGGAAATTGCGCGGCTCGCCCGGCACCCGCATGGAGGAATGGTTGTAGATCACGTCGTCCCAGCGGTAGTGGGCGAGCAGCCGATAGACGGCGGCGAGATCTATCCGCGCCTGCCATTCTGCCGGTGCAATTCGATTCTGTAAAACTGCCGCCGGAATCCTGCCGGCCACCTTGGCGTGCGTGTTCATCGGGGCGGTCCTCCAAATCTTAGTGTCTGTCCGGAAACTTTTGCTTGAAAGCATTGGGGGAAAGTCGGTATGGGCTTCCCAGCAAACGTCTTTCCGGCACCTCATTTAACTTCTTGATCTGGAAAAATGAGTCAAATCAAACGCATGTTTCGGGACGGACTCTTAGAAGATTCTACCACCCCGGCTGCACTTGGCCAGATCGCAGCGTCGGTATAGAGAAAGCCTGCATGAGCAAGCCAATCCAAATCCGCATGGGCGGCTACGGCCCGCCCACCACCGGCTTCAGCAAAGCGCTGAAGTTCATCGGTGACAAATTGCAGGCCGAGTTTGGCCCGCGCGTGGCCATCGAGTACGTCTGGAACATCATGGACCACGGCTACAAGGCCGAGGACATTCTCACTTTGGTCGAGAACGGCGAGATGACGCTCGGCTATCAGTCTTCTAGCTATTTGACCGACCGCGTGCCGGAACTTGGCTTCGTCGATCTGCCGTTCCTGTTCGCCAACAACGCACAGGCGCGCGCGGCCATGGACGGCGCGCTCGGCGCATTTCTTGCCGCCAAGACCGAGGCACGCATCGGCTATCGTATCCTCGGCTGGTTCGAGAACGGCTTTCGCCACATCTCCAACCGGCTGCGGCCAGTGCATCTGCCCGCCGATCTTAGAGCCATGAAAATCCGCGTGCTGCCAAGCGAGATCCAGAAGCGCACCTTCGAACTGCTCGGCGCGATCGCCATGCGCATGGACCTGACCGAAGCCATCGCCATGATCAAGGCCGGCACTCTCGATGCGCAGGAAAATCCGCTCGCCAACACGGTCACCTACGGCGTGCACAAGTTCCACAAGTTCCACACGCTCACTTCTCACTTCTACATCTCGCGCCCGATCTTCCTGCACCGCACCTCGTTCGACGCATGGCCCGACGATCTCAAGCGCGCGATGCAGAAGGCCGTGACTGAAGCGGTCGCCTTCCAGCGCCGGCTCGCGGTTGAAGAACACGACCAGTCGCGCAAGATCATCGAGGACGCCGGCTGCGAGATCGTCGAGTTGAACGCGAAGGAACACGCGGCCTTCGTCGCCGCGGTGCAGCCGCTGCTCGCTGACGCCCGCAAGATGCACGGCGAGGAAATGTTTAAGATGGTATCAAAGGCTTAGCCTACATTTCCCTACGGCGCCTTGAACCGTGAAATGATCACCGGGACAGGTGGGTGAGTTATGAATATTAAACCACTGCCCGCTGAATATGGGCCTTGGAACCCCGGTTTGGAATCGGAGTTGCCGCGAGAGTATTTGCCACTCTCGACAATATTCAGGAGCGAGAACGTTTCGACCGGCATTGCGAAAGCGCATGAACTGAGCGACTACTGTGGTCTGCCTGTGGATGAACTTGTCGCGTTTCGCGCCGAGCGATTGATTGTCCACGAATTGCTCATTCACGTGACCACCAGCGTTGCAGTCCCCGACGGTCGCGACTACGAGGACTTGGGCCGAAATTTTCGTGAAATCGCTTCGACCATTCTCAATCGATATATTGCGCCCCATCAAGCGGAATTAACGCAAGTTTTCGAACAGTTGCGAAGCGCAGCTTCTGTCATAATCGAGGGGGAGCTCGCAAAAGCGTTCGCCGAGCCGAAACCGGAAGTCGAAGCCGATGAAGGAAGCGGCTGGCGCCGACTATTTGCCTTGAACAAGCCAAAGAGGCCACCGCCCTTTCCGATGGAGACCGCCGCAGAGCGCGACCGGCGGATTATTTCCGAATGGCGGAAAAAATCGGAAACGGCGGAAAACCGGTTGGACGAGGCCTGCTTCGACGCATTGAACAGGATCGCAATGGGGGTCATGGCTCGGCACAGCCGGCTTTTCGGCGACAACGCCTTGCTCACGGAACTTGCCGTCACATTGGTCTGTAATGACTACGGCAGCGAAGTCATTAGCGACGCCATTGATCCATTTTTTCAAGAAGCGGTTTCGCGCGAAGGCTACCGGCCATTGCCGCGGCAGGAGAAGCCCGTCGTCATGAACGTCAAGGGTGCGTCGGCGTCCGGCAAAAGCTCAATGCGGCCGCTGCAACGAATCCTGGTGGGAAAGCTTAATTTCCCTTGGGAAGAGTTTGCGCTGATCAGCCCTGACATTTGGCGAAAGTTTCTTCTGGACTATGGGGCGCTAGGTCCGGCCTACAAATATGCCGGCACGTTGGCTGGGCACGAGGTCGATATCATCGACAAAAAGCTTGATCGCCGTATGGTGGCTAGAGCTGCCAGAGGAGAGATGTCGCACCTGCTGATCGACCGCTTCCGGTTTGATAGTTTTGTGCCCGAGTTGGAAGACAAAGGGTCCAGTCGGTTGCTGACGCGGTTTGGCGATCTGGTTTATATGTTTTTCATGATTACGCCGCCGGAAATGACCGTCGAGCGCGCTTGGACGCGAGGATTGAAAGTCGGCAGGTACAAGGCCGTTGAGGATCTCCTGGCTCATAATATCGAAGCCTACACTGGCATGCCTGAATTGTTTTTCACCTGGGCGCTCATTGACGGGAAGCGCGTCCATTATGAGTTTCTCGACAATAGCGTCGCGGAAGGTCGTCCGCCACGGACAGTGGCATTTGGTTGGAACGGAGAAATGACTATCCTGAACATCAAGAGCATACTCGATATCGAAAGGTTCAGGAAAATAAATATTCACGCTCAGAAACCCGAGGAAGTTTACGTCAATGAGAACTTGGCACCGGAGTGTAACGTTGAGTTTCTGAAGCGGTGCGCACGCTGGATTCCGATTATTAATTTCGCCGACTATGAAACGGGCCAAGCCTATGCGAGGCTGAAACACGGCAAGTGGGCGTGGCGCGACGAGCAACGGTTCGCCGATGTGCTCAACGATCCCGATGCCAAGGCTGGTTTGCAGGCGATCGCTCCAAATGCCTATGAGTCGACCGGCGGGACGACGGGAAAGCGGACGAATTTGGCTCTAGACAAAGCGCACACTCTGGGCGCTTGGGGTGAGGCAGCGAGCGCCGCGTGACGCGGCGTCCCCAACTTGGTTTCCGCGCGCTTAACCAAACCGAACGCCCGGCCTCAGCGTTCGGTTCGGTGATTTACGCCGCCGAAACCACTCTCTTGTAGAGAGCGGCCATGCATTCTCCGGCACCGGCGGTCAGCATCAGCCAAGCCAAACGCCCGATCGCGCTCGCGGTTCGCGGGCTCGCCAAGCGCTTCGACCGGCCCGCGGTCGATGCGCTCGATCTCACCGTCTATGGCGGCGAATTCTATGTGCTGGTCGGCCCCAATGGCGCCGGCAAGACCACGACCTTGCGCATGGTGGCCGGGCTGCTGCGGCCCGACTCCGGCTCGATCACCATCGATGGCATCGACGCGCTGGCCGATCCGGTTGCCGCCAAGCAGATCACCGCTTGGCTGTCGGACGAGCCGATGATCTATGACAAGCTCACGCCCTTCGAGTATCTCGAATTCGTCGCGGGGCTCTGGCGTATCGAGGCGCAACCGGCGGAAGCCCGCGCACGCGAATTGATCGGCTGGCTCGGCCTCGAGCCGCACGCGCACGAGCGCTGCGAGGGATTTTCCAGGGGCATGCGGCAGAAAGTGGCGCTCGCCGGCGCGCTGGTGCACGATCCCAAGCTCATCATCCTCGACGAGCCGCTCACCGGGCTGGATGCCGGTTCCGCCCGCTTGGTCAAGAACGTCCTGCTGGAGCGCGTGCGCGCCGGCGGCACCGTGATCATGACGACGCATATTCTCGAAGTCGCCGAGCGCATGGCCGACCGCATCGGCGTCATCGCCAGCGGGCGTTTGATCGCCGAGGGCACGCTCGACGAATTGCACCGCAAGACCGGGAAGACCGCCGCCAGCCTGGAAGATACTTTCCTCACGCTGGTCGCCGAGCCGGCAGTGCAACCGGCTGCTGCTGAGTGAGCCGTCCCGATACATTGGCCTGGCTCGCCGGGCACGAGCTCCGCCTGGGCTGGCGCGACTGGGTCGCGCTGATGACGGCGGGCCACCGCAATCGCGCGCGCACCGTCACCGTCGCGCTCATCGTCTTTGCCGCCTTCATGCACGTCTTCGCCTATTGGATCGTGGCCGGCTATGCCGACGCCAATGTCGCGTCCGACACGGCGACGCTGGTCGGCATCACCGGCACGCTGGTGCTGTCGTGGTCGCTGCTGTTGTCGCAGGCCATGGAGTCGGTCACCCGCGCGTTCTATGCGCGCTCCGATCTCGATCTGATCCTCACCTCGCCGGTGTCGGCGCGCAAAGTGTTCGCGGTGCGCATGAGCCGCATCGCGGCTGCGTCCGTCACGATCGCCGTGCTGCTGGCGGCGCCCTTCATCAATGTGCTGGCCATGCGCGGCGGCGGCCGCTGGCTCTCCGCCTATGGCATAGTCGCCGCCATGGGCGCGGTGGCGACGGCGGCGGCGCTCGCGCTCACCATCGCGCTGTTCCGTATGGTCGGCGCCAAGCGCACGCGGCTGATCGCGCAGATCGTGGCGGCGGTGATCGGCGCCGCCTTCGTCATCGGGCTGCAGGTCGCGGCGATCTTCTCCTCCGGCAGCATTTCGCGTTTCGCGGCGCTGCAATCGGACTGGATGCTCGCGCACGCGCCCGATACCAGCAGCGCCTTCTGGTGGCCGGCGCACGCCGTGCTCGGCGATACGCACGCGCTCGCCGCCGTCATCTTGTTGGGCTTCGCCGTGCTCGGCATCGCGATCGCGGGATTCTCGGGGCGCTTCGGCGATCATGCCTTGGCGGCGGCCGGCGTCTCCAACACCGTCGTGCGCCAGCGCCGCTGGTCGCTCTCCTTTCGCCGCCGCTCCGCCAGCCACGTGTTGCGGCAGAAGGAATGGACGCTGCTCGCGCGCGACCCCTGGCTGATCTCGCAGACGCTGATGCAGATTCTCTATCTGTTGCCGCCCGCATTGTTGCTGTGGGTCACCTTCCGCAACGGCGCCGGCTCTTATGTCGTGTTGATTCCGGTGGTGGTGATGGCGGCCGGCCAACTGGCCGGCGGACTGGCCTGGCTGTCGATCTCGGGCGAGGATGCGCCGGATCTGGTCGTCAGCGCGCCGATCGCTGCCGGCCGCATCCTGCAGGCCAAGATCGAAGCGGTCATCGGCATGATCGCGCTGGTGTTCGCGCCGATCGTGGCCGTGCTGGCCTTCGATTCGCTGTTCGCCGCCGTGGTCGCAGGCGTGGGCATCCTGACGGCGGCGACGTCCGCCACGCTCATTCAGATTTGCTTCCGCACGCAGGCCAAGCGCAGCCAGTTCCGCCGCCGGCAGACTTCCTCGCGCATCGCGACTTTCGCGGAAGCGTTCTCGTCCATCGCCTGGGCCGCGACCTCGGCGCTGGCGGCGGCGGGGACTTGGATCGCGCTGGGCCCGGCGCTGATCGCGATTGGCATCCTGGCCGGCGTGCGGCTGATCAGCCCGCCTCAAACATAACGTCAGGCATAGACCGCGCGATAGCGCTGCCGCGCCACCAGCAATCCGACCACCAGCAGATTGAGAATGTTCGAGCCGATGCCGGTGGCGAAGGCGGGCGCGTAATAGCCGAAATGATCGTAAAGCAGACCGGCAATCCAGCCGCCAGCGGCCATGCCGAAGCCGCTGAACAGCAGCAGCGTGGGAATCCGCCAGGAGGCCTCCGCGGCCGGAAACAGTTCGCGCAGCGCCAGTATGTAAGCCGGGATGATGCCGGAAAAGCCGAGGCCAAAAGCCGCGGCCACGGTGAACAGCCCAACCTCGTTCTGGGTGAGCAGAAACGACGTCATGGCCGCCGCCTGCCAGGCCGATCCGATCAGCACGGTGGCGAGCCCGCCGATGCGGTCGGAGATCGCGCCCCAGATCTGCCGGCTCAGGAACGCGGTGCCGAGCAGCACCGACAGCATCAGCGCGCCGACCGAGCGCGCGATGCCGAGGTCGCTGCAGAAGGCGACCAGATGGCCCTGCGGCATCGCCATCGGGATGCAGCACAGTACTGCCGCGCCGCACATCAGCGCGAACACCGCGTTGGGCGGCCAGCCGAGCACGCGCGCTTTTTCGCCGGCTCTGTCCAACGTCACGGCCGGATAAATCACTTCCGGCGGATGGCGGAAATAAATTGCTGCCAGCGGGACGATGACGACGATCTCGAGAGCTGCGTACCACAGCATAGTCTGCCGCCAGCCGGCATAGGCGATCATGCGCTCGAACACCGGCGGCCACAGCGCGCCGGCGAGATAGCTGCCGCTCGAGATCAGCGCCAGCGCCGAACCGCGCCGGCGGTCGAACCAGCGGCTGACATAAATGTACATCGGCGCATTGATGCCGCCGAGCCCGATCAGGCCGATGAACAGCCCGTGCCCGATCCACAGCGGCCAGGACGGGCCGAAGGTTGACAGCGCAAGCCCTGCGCCGATCATCAGCGCGCCGAACATCACGGTCCAGCGCGTGCCGATGCGGTCGGCGATGCGGCCCATCACGATGCCGCCGATGCCGGAGCCGAGCCAGGCCAGCGCGCTGGCCAGTGCCGGGATCGAGCGCGTGCCGCCCACTTCGGCGGCGATATCCTTGAGCGCCACCGCCGTGATCCAGGCGGCGCCGAACGACATTCCCATGATGCACAGCGCGACCGAGGCGACGACCCAGGATGCTCGGCTCTCGATCGAGGAGGAATGCAACATTAAATGGGAACCCGACTGGCGATCCCTTTTACAGATCGCGCCGGATTTGACTACCCACACGGGCGTCGGGTCTGCCCCGCATGTTGCAGCGCGCCAAAATACCGGATTCGGTTAAAGCCCGAACGGGTAGGTGTCCGGCAGCCCTTCCAGTTCCTCGGTCTTGAACGGCGTTACCGCCGCGGTCTGGTCGAACCAGATATATTCGTCGAACTGCCGCGGCAGCACCGCCTCGAAATAATGGCTGGCGAGCTCGGACTCCGGCCGATAGATCACGCCGATCGCGCGTTCGAGCCGCGGTTGCATGAGGCCGCGTGCCGGCGCGCTCGCTTGGTCGCGCAAGGCCAGCATGAACCGCGGCACGCCCGCCTCGTGGCACAATTTTTCATAGGAGTTGTTCAACGCCGGGCGCACGTTCTTGACCTCCATCGGGCCGTCCCAGTCGGTTGCCGCCGCCACCGTGCCGTGATCGGTGCCGAAGCCGATCGCATAGCAGCGTTCGCCGAATTTCTTCCGGCACAATTGGCCGATATTGAATTCGCCGCGCGCCGACATTTCCGTCGCAGCGGCGTCGCCCACGTGCGAATTATGCGCCCAAACGATGGCCTTGCTGCGCGGGCCATGATGCGCCAACAGCGTCTGCAAGGTCTCGAACATGTGCCCGTCGCGCAGATTCCAGGACGCGCGCGAGCCGTAATACATGATGCGGTAATAGCGCTCGGCGTTCGCCACCAGGCGGGCATTCTGCACCGCGTCGAGGAAACGCTCGCCGTCATGCGCGGCATAGGCTTGTTGCTTGCCCATGAGGTCCTTCAGCGCACGCACGACATCCTTCTCGCAGGTCGGATAGCTGCCGTTGAGCGCGGCATGGCCGTAGGTTGCCGGGTCCGCCTGCCACGGGGTGAGGCAGCCGTAACGTTCGCGCGCGATTTTCGCCGACGCCGGATCGACCTCGTCAAGGTAGCCCAGAACCGAGCGGATGGACGTGTAAAGGCTGTAGAGATCGAGGCCGTGAAAGGCGACCCGGTGTTCAGGCTTTACCGTTGCATTGTGCCCGCGCAGCCAATCGACGAATCCGCGGACTTCATTATTGCGCCACATCCAGACCGGGAAGCGGGCAAACGCCGTCCATTCCGACGGCGGATATTCCCGGTGCCGGACATAATGATCGATACGCGCAGCATCGGGCCAGTCGCCTTCGATGGCGATGAAGGAAAATCCCTTTTTCAGAATCAGCGCGCGCGAGATCGCCTCGCGCATCCGGTAGAATTCCGAACTGCCATGGGTGGCTTCGCCGAGCAGCACGACGCGCGCCTCGCCGATGCGATCGAGCAGCGGCGACAGATCGGCGGTTTCGATCGAGGCGAACGGTTCGGCGGCATCGGCAATTGACTGCACCAATGATTGGTCACGCGAGACGATCACCCGCCGCGGCGCATGCGCCGACGTCTCGGGCTGCCAACCTTCGTGGCCGAGCAACGGGACGAAGCACACGTCGGCGAGGTCTTCGCGCCAATAATTGTTTTTGCTAACGCGGGTAACGCGCACCAGTTCCTGGGCGCGCGCGCTGCTGCCGACCGGGATCACCAGCCGTCCGCCGATCTTGAGTTGCGCGCGCAGGGATTCCGGAATTTTCGGCCCGCCGGCCGCGACCACGATGGCGTCATAGGGCGCATGATCGGGCCAGCCGCGCGTGCCGTCGCCGTGCAGCACGTGCACATTGTCGTAGCCTTGCTCGGCGAGCGCCGCGGCCGCCTTTTCCGCAAGCTGCCCGATCCGTTCGACCGTGTAGACCTCGGCCGCGATCTCGGCGAGGACGGCGGCCGCGTAGCCAGAGCCGGTGCCGATTTCGAGCACCTTTTCCCCGCCCTCGAGCAGCAGCGCCTCGGCCATCAGCGCGACAATGTAAGGCTGCGAGATCGTCTGCCCCTCGGCGATCGGCAGGGGGGAGTCTTCGTAGGCGAATTCCTGCAAGTTCCCCGGCAGGAAGGCCTCGCGCGGGATCTTGCGCATCGCCTGGAGAACGCGGGCCGATCGCACGCCGCGCGCGGCGATATGGTGCTCCACCATCTCGTCGCGGAGGTGGGCGAAATCGAATTCGGGCTTGCGTTTTGCGAGCGCCATGGCCGCAAAGCTAGCCAACCGGCGTCCGGCCGCATTGACCGGCGTCAATCGGAGATGCGGCGATTCGCCTGCTGCATTGCGCCAAAATGCGCGAAACGCCGCCTGCCCGAAATTTCCTTCTCGCCAGCACGCCCAGAACGAAATTGACCGCAGGGCCTTGAGGTGTCAGCTTTTATTGGGCTTTTACGGCTTTGCGTCCCGTCCCGTGAGCCTATATGAGTGTTGCCCGGGACGACCCTTCCGTAGGCCTCTCGGCATTTGTCCAAGGTCACCGATGACGCTTCGCCCTGTTAGCCTCGACGATAAATACGATTTGGCGCAGGACCGCGTCCTGGCGACCGGTTATCAGGCGCTGATCCGCGCCTGCCTGATGCAAAAGGCGCGCGACCGCGCCGCCGGCCTGAACACCGCCGGCTATCTCACCGGCTATCGCGGTTCGCCGCTCGGCGGCCTTGACCAGCAATTCATGCGCGCCGGCCGCCAGCTTAGCCAGGCCGACATCAAGTTCCAGCCCGGCATCAACGAGGAACTCGCCGCCACCGCGCTCTGGGGCACCCAGCAGGCCGAACTGCGCGGCGAGGGCAAGTTCGATGGCGTGTTCGGCATGTGGTACGGCAAGGGCCCGGGCGTCGATCGTTCCGGCGACGTGTTCCGCCACGCCAATCTGGCCGGCACCGCAAAGAACGGCGGCGTCATCGCCTTGATGGGCGACGATCATACGGCGGAATCCTCCACCACCGCGCACCAGTCGGAATTCCATTTCGTCGACGTGATGATGCCGATCCTCAACCCGGGCGGCGTGCAGGAAATTATCGACTACGCGCTCTACGGCTGGGCGATGTCGCGCTTCACCGGTGCCTGGACCGCGCTCAAATGCATGCACGAGACGGTGGAGTCGACCGGCGTCGTGGACGGCAGCCTCGATCATATCAAGCTCGTCACGCCGACCGATTTCCGCATGCCGGAGGGCGGGCTGAACATCCGCCTCGCCGATACCATCCTCGGCCAGGAAGCGCGCCTGCACGATTTCAAGCGCGACGCCATGCTCGCTTTCGTGCGCGCCAACAAGCTCAACAAGATCATCACGTCGGGCGGGCGCAATGCGAAGATCGGCATCATCACCACCGGCAAAGCCTATCTCGACGTGCGCCAGGCGCTCGACGAACTCGGCATCGACGAAGTGAAATGCAACGACCTCGGCCTGCGCCTGTTCAAGATCGCCTGCGTGTGGCCGATCGGCCGCCAGGAACTCGCGGAATTCGCGCAGGGGCTCGACCTCATCATCGTGGTCGAGGAGAAGCGTTCGCTGATCGAAGTGCAGGTGCGCGAGGAACTCTACGGCACCGCCAATCAGCCG
>Ga0208848_1000070_pt1 | contig 19026 bp, 16 predicted proteins | sample NGESurshal072012_2_FD_184455 | JGI IMG/M metagenome (GOLD analysis project Ga0208848, IMG submission 184455) | Arctic peat soil microbial communities from Barrow, Alaska - NGEE Surface sample 210-1 shallow-072012 (SPAdes) | ecosystem: Environmental > Terrestrial > Soil > Wetlands > Peat ... | reverse complement strand
GACTCCCCTCTACTTCGCCGGCGCCAGATCTCGACCTTCTCCAGCTCCGCGACCAATGTTCCACCCATCGCGCACCTCCTTGGGATGTCTCAGCGTCATTCAATCCAAGGCGGTGGTGCATTGACCCCCTGAGAAGAACGGATGGTTCCCTCTCATCGACCGTGCGGCTTCGCCGCAGGGTCTGCTCTCCTTCCGGTATATCGATGGGACTTAACTGAGAGTCTGAAGCCCAACCACGCTAGCGGCGTGAGGGACAAAGTTGCGCCCGGGCCGAGCCCGGCCGCCCCGGCGACGCTGGCAACGGGAGGGGCAGTCTCGACGGTCGAGTAAGCCTCCGCAGGTATCATTGGCTGCCGTTGTGACAACTTCTTTCAGCGAATCCGCGTCGTTCCTGCTGACTTCTGAATCCGTCACCGAAGGACATCCCGACAAGGTCTGCGACCAGGTCTCGGACTCAGTCCTCGACGGAATGCTCGCCCAGGACCCGCATGCTCGAGTCGCTTGCGAAACGGCCATCACCAAAGGCCTGTGCATCGTGATCGGCGAGGTGACCACGCACGCAGAGCTCGACATCCAGCGCACCATCCGCGACACGATCGGCGACATCGGCTACAACAACGAAGAGGTCGGCTTCGATGCTGATCACGCGTTGATCCAGGTCTATCTGAAAGAGCAGTCCCCAGACATCGCGTCCAGCGTCGATCACTCGCTCGAGGAGCGTGAAGGCACGCTCGAGGACGACCCGTTCGAGCTCCAGGGAGCGGGGGACCAGGGCATGATGATCGGCTTCGCGTGCCGTGAGACACCAGAGCTGATGCCGCTCACCATCTCACTGGCGCATCGACTCGCCCGCCGGCTCGCTCAGACTCGTAAGGACGGTTCGCTTCCGTTCCTACGTCCCGACGGCAAGACACAGGTGACGGTGGAGTACGAGCGGGGAAGGCCGAAGCGAATCGAAGCCATCGTCGTTTCCACTCACCACGCTGCCTCGGTGACCCAGAAGGAGCTCGCCGAGGGAGTGCGTGCCCTGGTCATCGACCCGGTCCTGAAGGGACTGGTCGTCGACAACAACACGAAGATCATGGTCAACCCGAGCGGCCATTTCGTCCTTGGCGGCCCGGCGGCAGATGCCGGGCTGACGGGCCGCAAGATCATCGTCGACACCTATGGCGGTATCGCGCGCCACGGCGGTGGCGCGTTCAGCGGGAAGGATCCGAGCAAGGTCGACCGCTCAGCGGCATATGCGGCGCGGCACGTGGCCAAGAACCTGGTGGCGGCGGGACTCGCCGACCGATGCGAGGTGCAGGTCTCCTACGCCATCGGCCGCGCACACCCGACGTCCATCTCGGTCGAGACATTCGGCACCGGCTCGGTGCCGGAGGCGGAAATGCTCGAGCTGGTCCGGCGGCATTTCGACCTGCGCCCCGGCGCGATCATCGCGAACATGAATCTGATGCGGCCGATCTACCGGCCGACGGCCGCGTACGGACACTTCGGACGCGACGACCTCGGAGTGCCTTGGGAGCTGACCGACAGGGTTGAGGCTCTGCGAGCCGATGCCTCTGTCGCCGCACGAACGGGGGGCTAGTGTCCGACTGTCGTGACTGAGCCCGCCATCCGTCTGCGTGTCCGCGACACGCTGACGGAGCGGAAGATCCGCCTCGCGCCAAGGACCAAGGGAGGCCGGCAGACGCTCACGCTTTACGTCTGTGGCGTCACGCCGTACGACTCGGGACACATGGGCCACGCCTTCACCTTCTCGATGTTCGACGTGCTCGTCCGCTTCGTCGAGTCAGGAAGGGTGCGCATGCGATACGTCCAGAACGTCACCGACATCGACGACCCGCTGTTTGAGCGGGCCAGGCGAGACGAGATCGATTGGAGGATCCTGGCCGATCGCGAAACCAAAGTTCACATCCGCGACATGACGGTGCTTGGGTGGCGGCCGCCCGACGCGATGCCTCGCGTGTCGGAGGAGATCGACCGCATCAAGGCCGCGGTGACCAAGCTTCACTCGTCGGGCTACGCATACCGAACAGATGGGCTCTATTTCGACGTGAGCCGCTACCGCGGCTACGGCCGCCTATCGCATCGCACGCGGCGATCCATGCTGCGCAAGCTGCGCGACGAGGGCCTGCTCGGAACCGTCGGCCCAGGCGCCAAGCGTGACGCGCTCGACTTTCCACTCTGGCGCGGCTCCGCTCCGGACGAGCCGTCATGGCCGTCCAAGTTCGGACCCGGACGGCCGGGCTGGCACATCGAATGCTCGGCTATGGCGATGCGGTATCTCGGTGAGCAGATCGACATTCACGGCGGTGGGCGAGACCTCACCTTCAGCCACCACGAGTCGGAACGGGCTCAATCAGAATCGCTGACCGGCAAGGCTCCATTTGCGAGAGCTTGGATGCACACGGGAATGGTTCGGTACGAAGGCCGCAAGATGAGCAAGTCGCTCGGCAACCTGGTCACCGTGAGCCAGGCTCTGGCGCGCGCGCCGGCCGCTGCGGTGCGCCTGTACCTCGTCTCGCATCGCTATGCCCGAGACTGGGACTTCGATTGGGCGGGCCTATCGAGATACGCACGGCTGATCGAGCGTACCCGGGCGGTGCTCAAGAACCCGGCTGGTCAGGCGTCGCCGGCCCTGATCAAAGAGTTCAACGCTGCGCTGGCTGACGACCTCGACACCCCGCGCGCCGTGCGTACGCTGCGAATGGCCGTCCGCGGCCGTGACGCGGCGGCCGCCCGTTTGATGCTGAGCATCCTGGTCGGCACGGCGTCTCTTACTTAGGGTCCCGATCGGGACCCTAGGCCACCTCTAAGGGCGAGCCGCAGTTTGGGCACTCCATACCGGCGTCGACCTGGACCAGCGTTTCGCACACAGGGCAGAGGATGTCGGTCGTGGTCGGAACCGCGTCGGCCTCGGCTTCCGCCATCATCTCGGCCTGAACCTCGCCGAGGTCGAAGGCCGGCGCGCCGCAGCTGAGGCAGACGTAGCCCGGCTGGGTCACCCGATGGTCCAGGTAGGTACCGCTCGGGTCGAGCTCGACCTCGGCGAAAAGAGCGCGATAAAGGCGGCCGCCGCACTGGCGCGAGCACACAAGCAGCATCGGGTCAAGGCTACTGGCTTAGAGGCGCGACCGGAAAGCCCTCGACGGATCTTCGGCGCCCATGCGGCCCATCTCCGGGCTCAGCTCCTGCGCCGCTCGCTCACGCATGATGCAGACGCGCTCGCTGTGCTGCTCGTCGCTTCGCCCGGATCTGGGCCCCCTGGATCGCCGAATCTCTCGCCGAGGTTTTCGGTCGTGCCTCTTACGCGATGCGTCTGCGCAGAGTCGCCACCGCGGCGAGCACGAGCAGCACGACGAAGCCCAGCACCACGCCGACGTCGAGCTGCAGCGAGCCCCAGGTCAGGTCGGCGCCCTTGACCATCACGTCACGCAGCCCGTTGACCGCGTACGTGAGCGGCAGCACATCGGAAAGGACCTGCAGCGGCTTCGGCTCGCTGCCGACGGGGAAGAGGATCCCCGAGAGCAGGAACTGGGGAACGATCACCAGGGGAATGAACTGCACCGCCTGGAACTCGGTGCGCGCAAACATGCTGAGGAAGATGCCGAGGTTGACTGCGGCGATCGCCATCAACGCCTCGATGCCGAAGATGAGCGCGACGTTGCCGGCGTTGTGAACCTTGAGCACCGCCAGGGCGAAGATGAGCACCTCCGCCGCCTGGATCAGGGCCAGCACCGCGAACCCGAGCATGTAGCCGAGCACGATTTCGCCCCGCCTCAGCGGACTCGCCATCAACCGCTCGAGGGTGCCTTGCGATCGCTCGTTGAGAAACGACACGATCGTGACGACGAATACCAGGAAGAAAACTACGAGCCCGATGAATGCCGCGCCGAAGTAATCCAGGGTGTCGAAACCAGGCCCGCCGTAGACGTACGTGACGCGGGGCTGGACGTGCACTGACCCTTGCGCGCCCAGCGTGATCAACGCCTGCTGCAAAGCCTGGAGCACGGGCGCGGTCGTGCCGGGCTGGGAACCTTCGAGGTGGACTTCGGGCGCGATCGTCCCCGCCTGCGCCTGCGTGCTGAAATCCGGGGGAATGACGATGTATGCGGCGAGCGATCCATCCTTGAGCTTCGAATCACCGTCTGAGGCACGGATGCTCGTCGTGCTGATCTCGCTTGAGCGAGCGAGGGCGGCGGCGACCGTGGAGCCCAGCGGTCCCTGGTCCTCGTTGGCGATTCCCACCGCGGGAGCTGACGCCGAACCGCGGATGAGGTAGCCGAGAAGACCGAGGATCACGATCGGAGCGACGAACAGGAGCGCCAGGGTGCGGCGGTCCCGGCGAAACTGCTGGAGCAAACGCTTCGTGATGGCCGCGACCCTGTGGTGGCTCATGCCCGGCTCCCCGCGAGCCGTAGAAACGCGTCTTCGAGGTTTGTACTTCCAGCAGTAGCGCGAATCTCATCTGGCGTTCCTTCCGCGAGCAGCTTTCCGTACTGGATGAGGCCGAGCCGCTGGCAGCGTTCGGCCTCGTCCATCACGTGGCTGGAGACGATGATCGTGGTGCCGGCGGCCGCCATCTTCCTGAAGTCCTCCCAGAGCTCGACGCGGAGCTGAGGGTCCACGCCAACCGTCGGTTCGTCGAGCAGCAGCAGCTGCGGCTTGTGCACGAGCGCGCACGCCAGCGAGCAGCGCTGCCGCATGCCCCCGCTCACGGTGGAGACTACGGAGTCACGCCGGTCATAAAGCTTGACCAGCTCGAGCGCGTCCTTGACTCCCTCTTCGGCGTCGTTGATCGCAGCGAAGAACCGCACGTTCTCTTCCACGGACAGCCCGGGGTACAGGGCCGCCGTCTGAGTCATGTATCCGACGTGACTCAACACGGCCACGTTCGGCATGCGCTGGCCGAGCACCGTCACGGTCCCCGCATTTGGTTCCACCAGGCCGACGAAGAGCCGGATGAGCGTCGTCTTGCCGGCGCCGTTGGGCCCGAGCAGCCCGTAGATCTCACCCTGCTTCACGCGCAGGGTCACGCCGTCGAGCGCTTTCACATCGCCGAAAGACTTGGAGACGTTCTGAACATCGACCGCCCATGAGTCACCCATTCGTGTCGCCCTCCTCCGGCTTCATCGCGCGCAACCAGTTGTCGGCCAGCAGAGTCACGGCTTGGTCGCCGTCGATGTCGAGGCCAAGCACTCGCTCGGCCAGGGGCCTGGTGATGAGATGGAAGAGGATCGGACCCACGAACGACTGCAGCGCCAGCACCGGCGGCATCTTGCGCAGACGACCCGACCGCATGTGCTCCATCACGTAGACGGCGAGAGCGCCGACCATGGTCCGGAGGGCATCCTGAGCGGCTTCAGCGGTGTCCGGGGCGAGCGAGCTGATCTCGAAGAAAAGGACGCGGAGCATGCCCACGCGGCTCTCGCCCGAGCCGTAGAAGGTGTGATAGAAGGTCCTGGCGATCTCGGGCATCAGGATCTCAGGCGGTTCGCCCTGCATCGTGCTCAGCAACCGGCTTACCGGCTCGAGTGGCGAGTACTCGTGGACCAGGCTCGTGAACAACGCCGCCTTGCCGGGGAAGAGGCGGTACAGCGTGGCCCGCGAGACGTCCGCCTGCGTCGCCAGTTCATCCATCGACAGCGCGCTCAGGCCACGGGCGCCGAGCAGCGTCAGGGCGGCGTCGAGAATTCGCTCACGCGCGCCGGGCTCAAGCTGGAGGTCGAGGGCCTCGACCAGCGCCTCGCGCGATCCGAACACCCGATAGAAGCTCGCTCGCGATACGCCGGCCGCCGCGGCGAACTCGGCCACGGTCGGGCTACCTCCCTTGGCCGCGAGGCCTCGGGCCTTCCCTAGGATCCGTTCCCTGTTCTTGACCGGCATCGGGATGATACTAGACAAGACGTCTCATCTCGTCAAGTCTCAGGAATTAACGGGCTGGGTTCCCTTGGCGATCGCCGGCAGGTAGTTTGCCGGCATGCGATGCCTGGCCGCCCTGACGATCGCCGTCACTGCACTTGCCCTGCAGCCGGCTCCTGTGACCGCGATCTCAGCCTGGGGCAGCTCGCAGTACGGTGACCCGCCGGCGTGGTGCACGAAGTTTTCCGACATGTGGATGGCGACGGTCGTGACCAACGATCCGCTCGTCGGCACGAATCCCGAGCAGGACACGTTCTACGGCTTTCATCCGAACCCGGGGTACGACGACTGGTACGGCTATTTCTACGGCGACTTCCGGGGGACGCCAGGAGATTCCTCAGGCTGGGTTCGGCTGCTGCACGAAACGTATCCGCATCACTATCACTGGAACTTCGCGACAAATGGTTGGGCCGTACACGGGCATGCAAAGGAGTACATCGCCTACTACAACTGGACCTTCGGCGGACAGTGCGGGCGCGGCGCGTACGGGAACAACTCGCCGCCTCCTTACATGGCGGACCAATACGGATATCCCGTCGTGGACATCTATGTCGACTCGGTGCCGCCCTTCAATCCACAGCCTTACGTGGCGGCCATCACGCCAAGTTCTGTCGCGTTCACATGGGACCCGGTGGCAGATCGCGGCGACGGCGCGGGCCGGGACTACTTCATGTCGGGACTCGATCATTACGTGTCGTGGTTGACGATCGGCGACCGGCCCGACCGGCTGCAGCTCGCGACGACCAATCTGCCGCGCATGGTTTCGCTCGCAGGCATGAAGCCCCAGGAGACGGCCTGCCTCCACGTGCAGGCGGTCGACCGCGTGCAGAACGCAACCGCAGACCAGGTCTCATGCGCTGCGCCGCTCGCTCCGCCACCAACGCCCACCTGGCCGGCGCCGGAAAGTGCTGTCAGCGCCAACCCAACCCCTCTCGGACTGGTGGGTCTCCCCACGTGGTTCTGGCTGGCGCCGGTGCCCAACACACTCGCGGTCGGCGAAACATTCGGAGGAACCCAGTACCTCGTTACCGCGATCCCGATCGGCGCGGATTGGGATTTCGGGGACGGAACTTCTGCCCGCTCGACGAGCAGCTCAGGGTTCGGCCGGCCCTATCCGGAGCCATCGCCGGTCACGCATATGTATGAGGCGCATAGCCAACAGGGTTACACCGTGCGCGCCTCGATCCGATATGACGTCAGCTGGACAGCGATCGTCGCAGGCCATTCTTTTGGTCCCTATCCGCTCGGTGTCATGGAGCGGATCGCGCACCCGCTCGTCTACCCCGTGGAGCAGGCCCAGCCGGAGCTCATGGAGACGTGACTTGGGCTCCTTCAGGCTCCTGACCATCCGGTTACACGATCGATGCGCATCGCGACGACTGAACCAGCTCGCCGAAATTGCGCGTAACGGGCCGCCAGCAGCTCGGTTGCGTGGCGGGCTTCGGCGTCATCGGTGACGATGCGAGCGGTGCCGTCGGCTCGTACCCACCAGAGCTTGCTCCAGTCGTCCTCGTAGTGGTCCGCAAGAACCGAGACCGCGGGATTGGCGGCGATGTTCTTGAGGCGCTTCAGGTTCGTCGTTGCTTTTGGTTTTGCGTCGACCGCGAAGTAGAGGATGTCTCCATCCATCGCAAAAACAATCGGCACGATGTGAGGCCGTCCCTCATCGCTCAGCGTCGCAAGGCGAGCAACCTTGGACTCAGCAAGATGCCGCTTTGCATCGCCGGATTCCACTAGGTGAAGTCTGGGCGCACTTTCAACCATTGCAGCTATCGTTGAACTGTGCAGAGGCTCCGCACATACACGGTCGACGAGGCCAACAAAGAGCTGCCTCGCGTGCGCAGGATAGTCGCGCAGATCGCGGAACTCTCCGCGATGGTGCCCGAGCTGGAGGACCAGGCGCGGATCGCAGAGTACGAATCCAAGCGACCCGCGGCCGGCGCCGAAGATCGCGACCGGCACCAGCAGGCCCGCGATGCGGTCAGCGGCGCGGAGCTCGAGCTGCTCAAAGCGGTCGCCAGCCTCAACGGAATGGGAATCCAGCTCAAAGGCCCGCTCGAGGGACTGATCGACTTTCCCTCTTTTCGCGACGGCGAGCTCATCGAGCTGTGTTGGAAGCTCGGCGAGGAGCGGGTCGAGCACTGGCACCGAGTCGGCGAAGGGTTCGCCGGAAGAAGAAAATTATGAGAAGGAACCGGACGGTTCCTTCTCATCGCCCGGTCGGCTTCGCCGACGGGGCTGCTCATCTTCCCGGGAGTGGACTATCAGAATTGTTTCTCCTGGCCGTGTTTGGAGACGTTAGGAAGGCGGGTTAGACGGCCTGGCGGAGCCAGCCCTAGCCGCCACGCAGAGCTAGGGCTCCCTGACCTCGGACGCCGTCCGTCCCTTCACAGCTTCGAAGACAGCCTTCGCGATTCCCGCCGCGTCGAGGCCGTTTGCCTTGAGGATGTCCGAAGCCTTGCCCATCGGCAGGAATCGATCCGGCAGCGCCAGGGTCCTGACCCGCCCGGCCAGTCCGTGCGGCGCCAGGGTTTCGAGCACCGCGCCGCCAAAGCCTCCGGCGCCGACGTTGTCCTCGACGGTCACGACCACCGGATGGTGGCGTGCCCACTCGGTGATGCGTGGATCGACCGGCTTCACCCAGCGTGCGTTCACCACCGCACAGGAAACGCCTTGCATGTCCAGCCGCTCTGCCGCCTCTTTCGCGACCCCCACCATGCGGCCGACCGCGAAGATGACGGCGTCCGAGCCCTTGCGCAGCTCCTCCCATCGGCCGACCGGCAGAGGTTCCACGGGCAAATCTGGAGTCGCTGGCACCGGGCCCCTCGGGTACCGAATCGCGACCGGGCCGTCATTGGCGAGCGCAGTTTCCAGGAGCGCGCACAGCTCCGTCGCGTCGGCGGGCGCCGCGATCTTCAAGTTTGGGATGAGGCGCAGATAGGACAGATCGAAGATCCCGTGATGCGAAGAGCCGTCCGGGCCAGTCACGCCGGCGCGGTCGATGACGAAGACCACCGGCAGCTTGTGCAGCGCGACGTCCATGAGGGTCTGGTCGAAGGCGCGGGCGAGAAATGTCGAGTAGATGCAGACCACCGGGTGCATCCCGGCCATGGCGAGCCCTGCCGCAAACGTCACAGCGTGCTGCTCGCAGATTCCCACGTCGAAGAACCGGTCGGGGAATTCCTTGGCGAAGTTGAGAAGGCCCGTCGACGACGCCATCGCCGCGGTGATCGCGCACACCTCAGGCCGTCTCGCGGCGGCGGTCATCAGCGCGTCGCCGAAGACGTCGGTGTAAGTGAGCTCTGTCGAGCGGGGGCGCCCTGTCAACGGGTCGAACGCCGACACGCCGTGCAGCTTGTCGACCTCGTCATCGACCGCCGGGCCGTAGCCATGCCCTTTCTCGGTGACCACATGAACGACGACAGGTTCGCGGAGCTTCTTGGCGCGGGAAAGCACCTCTTCGAGCGCGGGCTCGTCGTGTCCATTCACCAGACCCGCGTACTTGATCCCGAGGCTTTCGAAGATCGTGGACGGCTGGAGGAGCTGCTTGAGGCCTTCCTTGACCCGATACGCAGCCTGGTCCGCGGTGGACCCAACGAGCGGGAGGTCGCGGAGCAATCGTGAGATGTCGTCCTTGATGCGTTCGTAGCGAGGATCCACTCTCAGCTGCGACAGATGGCGCGCGAGGCCACCGACCGTGGGGGCGTAGGAGCGTCCGTTGTCGTTGATCACGATCACCAGGTTGGGCGGCTGCAGGTGGGCGATCTGATTGAGCGCTTCGTAGGCCATGCCGCCCGTGAGCGCGCCGTCGCCGATGATGGCCACGACGTGGCCGCCGACGCCCTTGCGCAGGCGGGCCTCGGCGATGCCGAGGGCATAGCTCAGCGAGGTTGAGGCATGGCTGTTCTCCACCAGGTCGTGAGCGGACTCCTGGCGCGAGGGATAGCCGGACAGGCCGCCGGCCTGCCTCAGCCGCGCAAAGTCCTTCGACCTGCCGGTCACGATCTTGTGGACATATGCCTGGTGGCCCGTGTCCCACACGATCGCGTCCTTCGGGCTGTCGAAGACCCTGTGCAGGGCGAACGTCAGCTCAACGACGCCCAGGTTTGGAGAGAGGTGCCCCCCGGTCTTCGAGGTCTGCTCGACGAGGAAGGCGCGAACTTCCTCGGCCAGTTGGACAAGACGCGGCTGATCGAGCGCGCGAAGATCCGCGGGCGAGTTGATGGTCTCGAGGATGCCCATCGACTGCTCTAACGCTCTTTGCCCGACATGAGTTCCGCGAGAGCGATGCACAACCTGGTCCCAGCCCCGCTCGGACCGCGGAGCACGGTCGTCAGCTCGGTGTTCGTGTTCCAGCTCGAGGCTGCTATGTCGAGGTGCGCCCAGGGCCTTCCGCCCGCGAACTCGCCAATGAACATGCCTCCGAGTATGGTGCCGGCCTCGCCGTACTCGGAATTGCGCAGGTCTGCGATCTGGCTGCGAAGCAGGATCCGGTAATCGGCAAAGATCGGCAGCCGCCAGACCCGATCTCCAGCATCCGCGGCGGCTTGTTCCACCAGGGCCCAGAACTTGTCATCGTTGCTGACCGCTGCCGTCGCTGCATGGCCGATCGCGATCTTCGCGGCGCCTGTCAGCGTGGCCAGGTCGAGAATATGTGTCGCGCCGTTGCGCAGGGCGTGGGTGAGAGCGTCGGCAAGCACCAGCCGCCCCTCGGCATCCGTGTTGACGATCTCGACCGTCTTGCCGTCAGCGCTCACCAGCACGTCCCCGGGGCGCTGGGCCGATGCCCCTGGCATATTCTCGGTCGCCGCGATCACCGCCATGACATCGATCGGCAATTTGCGGGCCGCGATGACGTCGATGGCCGACAACACCGCCGCCGCACCCGCCATGTCCGACTTCATCTTGCTCATGTTTTCAGCAGGCTTGATCGAGATGCCGCCCGAGTCGAACGTGACGCCCTTGCCCACCAGCGCCAGCACTGGCGCGCCGGCCTGGGCAGGAAGTCCCGGCTGCTGGTTGCCGCGATGGCGCAGGCGGATCAGGCGTGGCGGCTGCGCTGAGCCCGCGGCGACACCCATCAGGAGGTTGTAACCACCAGTCCGCAGCTCGGCCGGCCCAAGCACCTCGACCTCGAGTCCATGCCTTTGCCCGATCCGCGTCGCCTCTTGCGCCAGCGCCTCCGGGGTCAGCTCGTTGGGCGGAGCGTTCTGCCACTCGCGCGTGCGGTTGGTCGCCTCACCGTTCTCCTGCGCGGCCACGACCTCGCGCTCGCGACCGATCCCGAACCCGGTCAGCACGAGCTCCTCGATCTCGCGCCGTTCCGGCTGTGCCCCCGTTTGCCGCGAGCGCCGTTCAAACGTGCCCATCACGCAGCCTTCGACCACGGCTTTCAACGAGCCCATGCCCAGCGGAGGCTCGGTCCGGACCAGCCCGATGCGCTTGTAGCCGTACGTGCGAGAGGCGCGGATGAGCTCGTGGTGGGTCGACCGCAACCGCTGGCCGTCCAGGTCGTGCATGGCCCCGACTCCGTAGAGGATCACGCGGCGGGGCCCCGACTTGTTGTGCGTGGGCACCGGCAGCACCTCGTGAATGCGGCCTCGGAACTCAGAGCTTGCGATCATCTCGGACAGCACTCCGCCCAGTGCCCGATCGAGTTCGAGGGCGCCGCCTGACAGGCGCTGGCCCGTGGCGACGGCTACGGCGAGGGCGTCAACGGGAAGCTCCGCAGGCGGCGTCGCGACCAGGCTGATCTTCACGAAAGGCTAAGCCTAGCGATCAGGCCAGGTGCTCCGCGACAAGCTCCAACACGTGGGCCACGCGCAGGTCGATGTGGCGTTGCCGCGCCGCCGCCTCGATGTGCATCAGGCAGCCCGGGTTATCGGAGGCAACCACGGCGCATCCGGTCTTGGCGATCGCGTCCAGCTTCCATTGCGCCAGGCGCCCCGCGACGCGCGGCCATTCGAGGCTGAAAGTGCCCCCGAAGCCGCAGCAGTTCGCGATGTCCGGGATGTCGACCACGTCGTAGCCCGCCAGCTCGAGTACGCGGCGGGGCTCGCTCTTGAGACCGAGCTGGCGCAAGCTCTGGCACGAGTCGTGGTAGGCGATCTTCAAGCTCATCCGCCCGGGGTCGACGAGCTCAGGGTGGCGGGTCAGGATCTCGAGCGCGAATCGTGTCGAGTCCCGCATGCGTGATCGAAGGTCTGCCGGCACCGAGGCGCCCCAGTCCGGGGCATCGATCGTGAACGCGCCGAAGCACGACGCCGACGGCGTGACGATCAACCCCTTGGAATCTCCAAGGCTCTTGGCCAGGCTCGCATGTAGAGCCGCCCCACCCGAGGGGTCACCGGCATTCGCCGCAATCAGGCCGCAGCACCACTGCCCCTTGGGAAAACCAACCTTGAAGCCTGCGGCGGTGGCGATCCGCTCCAGCGCCACGGCCGCCTGAGGCTGAACGCGGTCGACCATGCACGAGGCGAAGATGGTGAGGGGCTCGCCGTCGACCTCGCTTGGGGCGAACCGGTCGCGATAGGGGACCCGAGCGATCCGGGGCGCGCCGGGCACCAGCCCGCTGAAAGGAGCGCCGGCGCGCAGAACGCGGTCGGCCAGCTCGGGCCGCTTCCACACGGAAAGGACGGCCTTCTTGCGCAGCGACTTTCGGCCCATCTTGCGGTGCGCGAGGATCTGACGCGGCAGCGGGATGTCAACCGGGCAGATTTCCTGGCACGCATTGCATTGAGTGCAGAGCGTGTTCGGCAGGTCCGCCGCGTCGAGGCCATGGTGGAAAGGCGTGAGAACGAGCCCGATGGGGCCGGTGTAGATATGGCCGAACTGATGACCGCCCACGGCCATGAAGGGGGGACATGCATTGGAGCACGCGCCGCAGCGGATACACGTCATCGCTTCCCGAAACATCGGGTCGGCGAGGATCGCTGAGCGGCCGTTGTCGACGATCACGCAGTGCATCTCGCGCGGCCCGTGGACTCCGATCGCAAGCGATTGCTCGATGTCCGCTGATCGCGAGGGACCGGTGATCCAGTTCACGTAGCTGGTCATCAGCTGGCCGGTGCCGCTGCGCGGAAGCATGCGAAGCACCGCGACCGCGTCCTCGAGAGTGGCCACCACCTTGTCGACACCGAAGAGCGCGATGTGCACTGGCGGCAGGGTCGTCGTCAGGTCGGCGTTGCCCTCATTGGTGACCAGAACAATGGTCCCTGTCTCCGCGATCGCCATGTTCGCGCCACTGATGCCCACGGTGGCGTCGATGAACTTCGGGCGCAGCGAATTACGTGCATGGTGCTGGATTGCTTCGACGGTCGCCTCTGTTCCGAAGACGCCGGCGGCGTCTTCCTTCGTCAGGTGGATCGCCGGCGCGATCAGGTGCGATGGGCGCGTGTGGGTGAGCTGCACCATCCGCTCCCCCAGGTCGGTCTCGACGACTTCCATACCGAGGGCTTCCAGGTAGGGGTTGAGCTCGATCTCCTCGGTGGCCATGGACTTGACCTTGGTCACGACCATGCGGCCGCCCGCCGTGCGCTGGCTTGCGGCGTTCCAACAGATCTGTGCGATGGTGTCGCGCGCCTCGGCCGCGTCCTTGGCGAAATGGACTTTGCCGCCCACGGCCTCCAGCCGTTGCTTGAACTGCTCGACGAGCTCGGGCAATCGATCCAGGTTGGCAAGTCGTCGCTGCTTGAGGTCGGCGCGCCCTTTGGCGAAGTCGAAGCTCTCGAAAGCCTTGTCGCGCTTGGCTCTCAGCCCGGTCATGGCGTGGATAAGCGCTCGCTCCAGGTCCGGGTCGTTGAGCGCCTTGTTGACTCGGCCCGAAAAGTGGCGTCGGGTTTCAGGCACGCGCCGTCGAGGCTTCCTTCAAGGCTTCTACAACCGCGCTCGCGGTCGACACTGGCGCCAAGCATATTGTTCCGACGCACACGACGGCGCGCTTGTCGCCACTCGGATCGATGACAGAATACGGATGGGCGAGCGCAGCGGCGCGCGCGAGCTCCGGGTTGCTGGTCGTCACTTTGATCGCGTAACTCGTGCGGTCAAGCGCACGAGCAAAGACCGCCGCCATCAGGCCGTACTGTCGCGGCAGCGCCGCCACCGATTCGAGGGCGCGGCGGGCCCGTGACAGGTAAGGCGTGGTGGGATCGCCGGCCACAATGTCGAGCTCGACGAGAGCCATTGCGCCGATCGAGTTTTCAACCAGCGGCTTGATCCGTTCGGCCAGGCGTCCGAGCTCGTCGCCGCCTGCATGGTCGAAGTAGCCGCCTGCGTCCGGATCGCCATATCGCTCGTCGATGTGAGCCGCCAGATCCACAGCTGCGGGCAGCCATCTGTCTCCGAGACCAGCCTGGTGGGCGCGAAGCGCGGCCCAGAGGCTCCAGACCTGGTCGGTCAGCTGGCCTCCGACGCCCTCTGCATGATCCATGCCCTCACCTCGTCGGTGCTCGTCACGGAAAAGGCGATCCAGCAGCTTGGCCGCACGCTCGCGAAGAGCCGGCCGGTCGAACCGCCGTGCCGCATCGAGGTACGCGATCGCGAGAGCGGCATTCCACGAGGTGTAGACGCGGCGGTCCACGTAGGGCCCGGGTCTTTGAGCGCGCTCGTCCGCATCCATCGAGTAGTAGTGCTCGTCCGCGTCCTGGCTGCCGGCATAGAGCCCGGTCTTCGGGTCGCGGAGCACGCGGTCGAGGTAGCCGGTCGTGGAGTCGAGCACCGAGTCCATGCCGGCAAGGGAGAGCGAGCTCACGAGGCCGGCATGGTCCTCCAGCATCTTCTCGAAATGCGGGACGCTCCAATCCTGGGTCGTCGAGTAGCGGAAGAAGCCGCCCTCGACATGGTCGTAGGTGCCGCCCTCGGCCATGCGTTCCAGGGTGTGGACGGCCATCTGGTGCAGCCGTGGGTCGGAACGGAGCTGCGACTGCTCCAGCAGCAAGAGGATGGCGTCGGTCTGGGGGAACTTGGGCGCGTTGCCGAAGCCGCCGTACTCCGGATCGTAAGCAGCGGTCGCCGCCTCGAGGAGCGAATCGACCAACCCGTCCTCGAGCGACCCGGCGCCGCGGGCGACGGCCGATCCGGCGCGTTTGCGCGCCTCGAGGACACGTGTCGCGATCTCGGGCTGGTTGGTCCGGTAGTAGCCGGCGATGCGAGTCAGCGCGTCCGCCATCTGATCCGGAGGCAGATAGGTCGCGCCGGTCAGGATGTCGCCCGCGGACGTCAGGAAGGCGGTCGACGGCCAACCGCCCATGTTGTAGCGCTGGTTGATGTCGGGCCGGACGTCGTTGTCGACCCGGACGGGCACGTACTCGCGGTTGATCAGATCGATGATCCCGGGGTGCGAGTAGGTCGTCTCGTCCATGACGTGGCACCAGTGGCACCAGACGGCGCTGATGGAGAGCAGGATCGGGCGGCCGCTCAGCTTCGCTTCCTCAAAAGCACTCGCCGACCACGGGTGCCACTTGATCTCGGCCGCCCGGTTCGGGCGCGGCGAAAAGTGGAATTCTGCCGTCACATCACGGGCCCCCGCGAACTCGGAGGCCACACCGTGAGCTCGCGGGGGGCTCCACCACGGCGAAGGCCGGGAGTTCGTGGGGAAAAGCCTCGCCCACACGACAAGGTTACGCGGGTGAAACAATGGCTCCATGATCTCGATCAGCGCCGTCGACGCGTACATCGAGAAGAACTCGCATCGCTTCGTCGATGAGCTGAAGGAGCTGTGCTCTTTCCCGAGCATCTCCAACCACGGTCGCGACGCGGTCGGGCCGGCGCGCGAATGGATTGCCGATCGCCTTTCCCGTTTCACGGACCGCGTGGAGACTCTGGACGCGGGAGGCATGCCCGCGCTGTACGCGGAGGTGCCTGGGGCCGGCCGGCGAAAGCTGCTGCTCTACCAGCACTACGACGTCCAGCCTGTGGACCCGATCGACCTCTGGAGCTCCCCGCCGTTCGAACCGGTTGAGAGGGACGGGCGGGTCATCGCTCGCGGGGTCGCCGACGACAAATCGGACGTCATGGCCCGAATCCACGCCCTCGAAACATTGAAGGCCATGGGCAACGTGCCGGTGACGCTCCGCTTCCTGGTCGAGGGCGAAGAGGAGATCGGATCCAAGACCTTCGAAAAGATCGCGCACGAGCACGCCGGCAAACTTGCCGCAGACGGATGCCTGTGGGAGTCAGGCACATCTTTTGACGACGCGGGAAGGCCGACCGTCCAGTTCGGATGTCGCGGGTTGCTCTACGTGCAGCTGCGCGTGAAGTTGCTCGACTTCGACCAGCATTCGGGTTTTGGGTCGATCTATCCGTCGGCCGCGATGTACATGATCGGTGCGCTCGCGAGCTTGCGCGACCAGGAGATGAACATCCGGATCGACGGTTTCTACGACAAGGTCGTCAAGCCGACCGAGGCCGACCGCCGCATGATGGCCAAGATCGACCCCGAGGTCGACAAGCGCAAGAAGCTGGTCGGATTCGACCGCCTGGTCGGCGATCCCAAGGTGGGCGAGGTCATCGAGAAGATGCTCTTCATGCCCACCTGCAACATCGCCGGCGTGACGACCGGCTACCAGGGACCAGGTTCCAAGACGGTGCTGCCCGCTGAAGCGACTGCGAAGTTGGACTTCCGGCTAATCCCCAACCAGGACCCAGCCGACGTCCTGTCGCAGCTCCGCAAGCACCTCGACGCCAACGGTTTCGAGAAGGTGGAGATCGTGTGGAGCGACGGCGAGAAGCCTGCGCGCTCCGACCCCGATTCGGCCATCGGCAAGACGGTGATCGACTGTGTTCGCGAGCTGCACGGTGAGCCCATACTCTGGCCGTTCATGCCGGCCACCGGTCCCATGCACCCCGTCGTCGCGGACCTCGGCATCCCGACCGTGCTCCCGGTGGGCGTTGGTCGGCCCGACAACCGGATTCATGCGCCCAACGAGAACATCCATGCCGCGGACTACGTCAACACCGTGCGATTGATGTGCCGGGTTTGGGAACGCTTCGGAGCGGGATAGACCAATAAATGGAAAAGCTCACCGACAAGCTCTTCACGGTCAAGTTCAACGAGGACACGGGCCGTCCCCACATCGAGATCGTTGACCAGAGCGTGTGTGCGACCAAGTGCACCGGGAAGTACTGCAATCACTTCTGTCCAGCCGGTGTCTACGAGTGGAATGAGGAGCAGAAGAAGAACCTGGTGAGCTTCGGCAACTGCATCGAGTGCGGTGCGTGCTCCATCGGCTGCCCGTTCGACAACATCGCCTGCCACAGCCCGCGTGGCGGCTATGGCGCGCAGTTCAAACACGGCTAGCGCGACGGAATACGAACTGCTGCCGGCCCAATTCCAATCAGTGCAATGAGCGATTACGACGTTGTCATCGTCGGTGGGGGTCCTGCCGGGCTGGCGGCCGCACTGTACACCGGCCGGATGGACCTGAAGACGGTGGTGGTGGACCGCGGTGCGCTTGGCGGTCAGCTCTTGAACACAGAGCTGATCGAGGACTATCCGGGCTTCGAATCGATCCTCGGATCCGAGCTTGCCACCAAGATGGGCGAGCACGCGCGCAAGTTCGGCGTTGAGGTACGTGATTTCGAACCCGTCAAGGAGATCGACGTCGAGGGCACGACCAAGGTCGTCCGCCTGGAGGCGGGCGAGGAGCTTCGCGCCCCGGCCTTGATCATGGCCGCCGGCGGATTGCCAAGGTACCTGCAAGTACCTGGCGAGAAAGAGTTCTGGGGTCGGGGTGTCAGCTACTGTGCCGTCTGCGATGGCGCCTTCTTCAAGGGCCAGGAGCTGGCGGTCGTCGGCGGAGGCGACGCGGCGGTGGAAGAGGGCGAATTTCTGACCCGCTACGCGTCAAAGGTGTACATCATCCACCGCCGCAGCGCGCTTCGCGCGCAGCCGATCCTGGTCGATCGCGCCAAGGCCAACCCCAAGATCGAATTCATCTTCGACGCACAGGTGAAGGAGATCGGTGGCGACAGCAAGGTGCGCCTCGTGCGCTACGAGCAGCGCGGCGAGCAGAAGGAGCTTGCAGTCGGCGGTGTCTTCATCTTCGTCGGTTTCGTGCCCAACTCAGGGTTGTTCAAGGTGCATGTGAATCACGACGACGCCGGCTACATCGTCACCGACCGCAACATGCAGACGTCGGTGGATGGCGTCTGGGCTGTGGGCGATGTCCGCTCGCAGTTGACCAAGCAGATCGCGACCGCGGTCGGTGATGGAACAACGGCTGCGGTGGCGGCATCGATGTACGTGACCTCGCTCAAGGACGCGGCGCGGAGCTAGGCGGTTACGTCGATCCAGACCAGGCCGGGAGGCAGGGTCAACACCTGGCCGCCGTCGAGGGTGAACGTGAGTGGTCCGTGGCTGTCGGTCGAGCTCCACGAACCAGCGAACTGCGCACCCTTGTAGAAGACGTCTATCCGACCGCCGCTGTCGAGGTCGAAATCATGGATGTGAGCGCCGTGGCCGTCGCCGACGTCGACAAGCGTCTCTTTGGTGTGCAAAGTGATGAGCATCTCGATTCGCAGGGGTTGACCAAGGCTCGCATCGACGTATGGGTGCGCCTCTTCGGACTTCGTGTAGGTACCCGTCGTCGCGTCGTAGTTGTAGACGGAATAGTGCTCGGCGACGTTGATCGTCGTCGCCGCGGTGCCACCGGTCAGCACGGGCCTGGTCTTGGGCACCGTGAACGCCGGGATCGACGAGAAGTAGTTGTCCTCCGCCGCCTTGACCGCCGACCCGTGGATCATCAGGTTGTCCGGCGCGTAGCGCGGCGGCCCGGCGCGGAACTGGTACCCGATGGTGTCGAAGAACTGAGGCGCCGTTCCGCGGGCCGGCTCAGGCCGCGTGGCGCAGCGCCAGGATCCACGCCGCGCACACCAGCAAAGCGGCTCCGGCGCCGGCAGCAATCTGCAGTCCCTTGCCGCGATTACCAGGCATGGCGGTGCGTGCATAGAACCAGCCGGTGCCGACACCGAAAATAAATCCGAGCGCATGCCCAAGCACGTCGACGTGCTCATTTCCTGCTCCCAACAAGGTGAGCAGACAGATCCCGGCGATCAGCGGCGCTGCCGCGTACCAGCGCCGCTCACGCAGCGTAAGCCGCTGCC
>Ga0208848_1000067_pt1 | contig 19303 bp, 23 predicted proteins | sample NGESurshal072012_2_FD_184455 | JGI IMG/M metagenome (GOLD analysis project Ga0208848, IMG submission 184455) | Arctic peat soil microbial communities from Barrow, Alaska - NGEE Surface sample 210-1 shallow-072012 (SPAdes) | ecosystem: Environmental > Terrestrial > Soil > Wetlands > Peat ... | reverse complement strand
GCGGCCGTCCGCGGTGAATACGTCCACACGTCGATGCGACCCGCTGGTCCGACCAGTCACGACCGCGCGTTCGTGGAGCTGATCACTTGTGATCGCCGCGGGTGGGCGTCCCCACGAGAGCTTTCCCCTGCCTGCTGCGATCCCGCGGCATGAGGGGGCCCGCGGTGTTGTTGTTCGCACCCTGCGGACCGTGCGCACCCACCTCGAGCCGACATCGACGGTACTGCACAGCAGCCTCCGGGTGGCCGTCGGCCTGGCGTTGTCGGTGTTCCTGGCACGCACGTTGGGCCTCGCTCATGCCTTCTGGGTGGTGCTCGGCACGCTCTCGGTGCTGCGCTCGAACGCGCTGGGGACCGGACGTACGACCGTCCAGGCGATCGCGGGCAGCGTGATCGGGTTCGTCGCCGGTGGCCTCTTTGCGAGTGTTGCGGGAAAGAGCCCCGTTCTGATGTGGATCGCTCTGCCCGTCGCCCTCTTCCTGGCGTCGTACGCGGCGAGTGCGTTCGGTTTCATCGCGGGCCAGGCAGCCTTCACCGTGACCGTGATCCTCATCTTCAACCTCATCTCGCCGGCCGGCTGGCAGGTCGGCTTGGTGCGCGTCGAGGACGTCGCGGTCGGCACCGCGATCAGCGTTGTCGTGGGCATCCTGCTCTGGCCGCGAGGAGCGCGCCGGGACCTCGCCCGGGCGACGGCTGCGTACTACCGCGCGGTCGGCACCTACCTCGAACGCGCCTTCGGCCTGATCCTCGGCGGGGACACAGCTGCCGAGGTCACGCCGGTGCGTGCGGATGCGGTCCGGGCGCGCGATCGCGCCGGCGAGGCATTCGACGTGTTCCTGAACGAACGTGGTGCCAGGCATCTCCAGCCCCAGACAGCGGCACGGCTGGTCGCTTCGGGGAGTCAGGCGTTGCTGGCCGGCGACCTGCTCGTCGTCGTCGCCGCTGACCTCGGCTATCGGGCGGACGGGTGCGTCGACGGGGCGACGATGGTGGAAGCGGAGGTGCGCACCCTGCTGGCGGGCATGAGACAGCTGGCCGGGCAACTCGGCGGCACGGCGCCCGGCGGCGCACGGACCGAGCGGCCTTCGGTCGAAGCGGTTCGTCACGCCGCTGTCGGCTGCATGCGCCGAGCGGGGAGTGACGAGGCGGCGACGCGCAGCGCCATGGCTGTCGTGATCGCCGGCGAGTGGGTGCAGAACCTGGCCCGTATGGAGGCCGACCTCGAGCAGCCGGTGAGGAGCGCAGTCGAAGCGGCCGCGAGCCGGTGGTGGCGGTAGCCTCAGCCAACCGTGCGCACGCCGGCGCGGCGCCTCTACGCGGCGGTGGCGAGCGCCTCGTCCACGACCTGGAGCAACTGACGCTTCGACGTGAATCCGACCACCTGGCTGACGGGCTTGTGACCGACGAACAGGAGCAGTGTCGGCAGGGACATCACGCCGTATTGCACCTGCAGGAGGGGGTTGGCGTCGACATCCACGGTCACCACCCTGAGGCGGCCGGCGCGTTCGATGGCGATGGCTTCGAGCACCGGCGCGATCATGCGGCAGGGGGGGCACCACGAGGCTCCGAATTCGACGAGCACGGGAATGTCGGACGCGAGCACAGCGGTGTGGAACGTGGCGTCGTTGACGGGGCCGAGCATCTGAGAACTCCTGATCACTGACGGGTTGTGACCGCCTTGTAAGCGGCGCAGTTGGAGAAGGTGTGCGTTGCGGTGCGGACACGTGCCGGGCTTCCGCGCGCGGGCGGCGGTGGGTTGAGATCCTCGGATGCATAGCGATCCCAGACGGCCTGACGCGACATCCCCAGGCGGTCGGCGATGTCGCCCCAGCTCATCCCTTCAGCGCGCGCGGTGACCACCGTTGACGCTCTTCGCGACCCCAGCAGCACGGCGAGCGAGCGGAGAGCCAGCAGCCGGTCGTCCGTTGGGAGCGCGTTGAGGGCGTCCAAGACGCCCGCCACTGCGCTGTCGGCGCGCGGTGTCGAGGATCGGTACGCCATATGTCAAGTATACATGACATTGAGACGAGTCCATGCGTGGGCTTCAGACTGGGGCACCGTGGACGTCACGGGCCTCTATCGCGGACCACGCGAGGACTTCATCGCGCGCCGAACCGCCCTGGTGCGCACCCTTCGTCCCGCCGATCCCGATGCCGCCGCTGCCGCCGGCAGGATTCGCAAGCCCCCGTCGAGCGTCTGGGCGATCGACCAGCTCGCCGCCGAGGACCCGGAGCTCATCGCTGAGCTTCTCGCTGCCGGCGCCGACGCGCGGCGAGCTCAGCAGGCGGTGGCCGCTGACACAGGCAGCGCTGAGGACCTGCTTCTCGCCTCAGGGCGGCTTCGCGACCTCGTCGAGGCTGCCCTCCGCGCTGCCGTCGAGGCTCGCGATGGCGGCGACCACGCCGCCGGCGAGGACACGTTGCGGAAGATCAGGACCACCCTCCAGGCAGCGGCCACCGGCAGCGCAGACCAGCGCCTCGCCCTCTGGAGCGGCACGCTCGACCGAGAGCTTGACCCCGCCGGCTTCGGCGCGCTGTCCGGCGGCGACGACGACGCGCCAGAGCTTGCGGCGATCCTCGCTCCACTGCGACGCGGGCCGTCGACCGAGCCTGGTGGCGCCAAACAGGTTCGACCTCGCCCGGCCAGAGACATCGTCGAACGCCGCGCCGCCGAGCGTGCCGTTGCCGAACACAATGCAGCAGCCGAACGGGCCCGGGCGACCGCCGACAGCAGGCGGCAACAGGCGCAGCGTCTGGCTGCCCAGGCCCAGATGGCGGAGGCGGATGCTGTGGCGGCGGAGCGAGCTGCCGAGCTCGCGGAAGAGGCCGCTCTCAGAGCTCGTAACGGGCAACCGGGCAGGTCCTCGCGACGTCCGTGAGGAGCTGCCCGGTCGGCTACTTCGGCTGTGCCGTGATGCGCAGGTAGGGCTTCGGAGAGCGATACCCCGGGAAGATCTGCTTGGCCTCGTCGTCCGAGACGGACCCGGCGATGATCACGTCCTCCCCCAGCTTCCAGTTCACCGGCGTCGACACGCGGTGCTTCGCCGTCAGCTGGAGGGAGTCGATCACCCGCAGCACCTCGTCGAAGTTGCGACCGGTCGTCATCGGGTAGATGAGGATCAGCTTCACCTTCTTGTCGGGACCGATCACGAACACGTTGCGCACCGTCTGGTTGTCCGCGGGCGTGCGCGTTGCGGGGTCGCCAGAGGTGCTGGCGGGGAGCATCCCGTAGAGCTTGGACACGTTGAAGTCGGCATCGCTGATGATCGGGTAGCCGGGGCGTGTGCCCTGGGTCTCCTCGATGTCGTTGGCCCACAGCTCATGCTTGCCGATGGGGTCGACAGAGAGTCCGATGATCTTCACGTTGCGGCGCTCGAAGTCGGGCTGTATCTTGGCCATGTACCCGAGCTCGGTGGTGCAGACCGGGGTGAAGTCCTTCGGGTGCGAGAACAGGACCGCCCACGAGTCGCCGATCCAGTCGTGGAACTTGATGCGGCCCTGCGTCGTCTCGGCCTCGAAGTCTGGGGCGGTGTCGCCCAGTTGAAGAGCCATCGTCGTCCTCCTAGCATGAGTCTGTGTGGTGGCTGAGTCTGACGCAGCACCGCTTTCTCTCGCTCTGAGGCTCGCCGCCGTGTCATCGGTGAGCTCCGGTCGTGCCGTGACACGCTACCCTCGGCTACGTGCCTCACAGGGATGAGCGTCGCCGGCGCACCAAGATCGTCGCGACCATCGGGCCGGCATCGGACGACCCCGCGACTCTCCGAGGGCTGATCGAGGCCGGGATGGACGCGGCCCGCCTCGGGCTGGCGCACGGCCCGGTCGAGGCGAGCGTGGCGCGGCTGCACCGGGTGCGCGCGGCCGCGGCCACGTCCCGCCGCGAGATCGGCATCATCGCGGACCTGCCCGGCCCCAAGATCCGCGCCGGCGCGTACCCGGAGGGCGGCATCTTCCTCCTGGAGGGCGAAACGGTGGACCTGGCGCCGCGCAGCGCCGCGGACGAGACCAGCTCGGCCGAGCGCACCGTTGTCGACCACGCCGATCTCCTCGCCGACCTGCGCGCCGGCGACCTGGTGGCCCTGGGAGACGGCGGCGTTCAGCTGGCCGTGGTCGAAGTCGGCAACGACAAGGCGGTGTCGATCGTGCGCAGCGGCGGACGCCTCCAGGGGCGCCCCGGTGTGAACCTTCCTCCCGGACGGCTCAGCGCGGCCACCCCGACCGCCGAGGACATGCTCCTTCTCGAGGCGATGTGCGAGGCCGGCGTTGACGGGATCGCTGTCTCCTTCGTGCGTCATGCGGACGACATCCGCGCGGTCCGGCGGGCCACCGGCCCGGATGGGCCGATGCTGGTCGCCAAGATCGAGACCAAGACCGCCGTCGACGACATCGAGGAGATCATCGAAACGGCCGACGCCGTGATGGTCGCCCGAGGCGACCTCGGAGTCCGCCTGCCGCTCGAGGACGTTCCCCACCTGCAGAAGCGGATCATCAAGGCCGGGGTGTCATACGGGCGCCCGGTCATCACCGCAACGCAGATGCTCGAGTCGATGGTGCACGCGCCCACGCCCACTCGCGCTGAGGTCAGCGACGTTGCCAACGCGGTGTTCGACGGCACCAGCGCGGTCATGCTCTCTGGGGAAACGGCAATCGGTCACGACCCCGTTGGAGTTGTGGCCACCATGAGCCGGATCACCGAGCGCGCCGAGCGGGAGTTTGACTACGCGGGGTGGGGCGCGACGCTGGGCATCCAGCAGGCGGCGGCCATGGTGGATGCTCCAGCCGCGGTGCGCATCACCGCCGCGATCACGGCCGCGGCGTGGCGTGCCGCCGCGGACAGCGACGCGGCCGCGATCATCTGCTGCACCAACACTGGCGCGACAGCCCGGGCGATCGCTCGCTTCCGGCCCACCGCCCCGCTTCTGGCCTACACGCCCTCACTGCAGGTCGCGCGTCACCTCTCCGTCGCGTGGGGCGTCGACGCCATCGCCAGCGAGCAATACTCAACCGCCGACGAAATCGTGTGGTTCGCGGTGATGGATGCCGTCGGCAGAGGACTCGCGCACCGCGGCCAGATCGTGGTCGTGCTCGTCGGCTCGCCTGGCGACGACGAGCCGACCACGGACGTCCTGCGTATGGTGCGCATTCGGTGAACGCGAACCGAATCCTGCTGTACTAACAGCGCCGTCAACTGTTGTCCTCGACGTAGCGTGCCGGATCCTGGTCTTTGGCGTGGACGCCGCCGGCGTGCTTCGCCTCGAAGGTGGCAAAGGCAACGGCGATCTGGTGGCGAAGCTGCCAGTCGGCGTGATGGCGGAAGTCGGGGAGGTCCTCCCGCTCCTCCTCAGCCATGTGATCGCTGTTGGCCTCCTCTGTCTTGGCGACGGCCTTCCACCAGTTCTCGCTACCGACCGCGTGCTTCGCCGCCTCCTTGATGGCGTCGCGGATCTCGTTGTGGTCCTTGATCACGTCGGTGACCTCTTCGGCAGCGCTGTCCTCTCCGCCGGCGCCGGTCCCGATCTTGAGAAGGTGTGGATAGAACAGCCGCTCCTCAGCCTCGGCGTGCACCTCGAGAGCGATACGCAGGCGTGTCCAGACGGCGTCGAGCGAATCGGTGTTGGACCGGTCGATGTCGTCCAGGTACGCGAACATGCGCCGCTGCTGCTCATGGTCGTTGAGGATGACGTCGGTGATGTCCATGGATACCTGGAACGTCGGGGCTGCGTGGGCGTCTCTCAGTCTATGAGTCGGTACCGACGGCCGCGAGGCCAGCGGCTGGGGACCGTACAATCACGCGCGTGTCCGCGGCTCAGATTGACGCCTTCATCGCTGCGCTCCCCGAGTGGCAGGGCAGGAACCTGACCCGCTTCCGCACCGCCGTGCACAGCGTCGCCCCCGCGGTCGAGGAGGGCTGGAAGTGGGGGGTTCCGGTCTTTCTGATCAACGGGCGCCTCGTGTGCGCCGCGTCGGCCTTTGCGGCGCACACCAAGTACAACTTTTTCAACGGCGCGGCATTGGCCGACCCGGATCACCTGTTCAACAGTGGGCTGGAGTCGAAGAAGTCTCGCTCCATCAACCTCGCTCACGGCGAATCCGTGGACGCCGGGCCGCTGACTGGACTCATCGGCGAGGCGTTCTCCGCAGCGCAGGGAGCGCCGTAGGCGCGCTGGCCCGGGCTCGTGACGCTAGTGGGTCGTCGTGAAGTGGATGACGATCCAGAGGACGGGGTCAGCTGCCTTGAAGGCGACGCCGAGGAAGAGCACCGTCAGGATCGGGAACGCTCGCCAGAGAAGGTTGGGGGCGCGATACTGCAGCCCGCCGTCGGCGACCGGCACCCGCGTGGTGTTCGCGTTTCTGACGGCGACGTCTCGCCAGCGGGGACCGGCACTGGCTGGACCTCGAACCAAGCGCTGCAGCCCTTGCACAGGTGCGTCCTGTCCTCAGGCCCCGCAGAGCGTCTGCGCGGCTCGGTAGTGCATGTCGCGCGCCATGGCGCGGATGAACGACGCCTCCTGGCCTGGCACTGTGATGCGCTCGATGGAGGCAATCGCCGTCACAAACTCGTCCACTCCCGGGCGCGCGGCGGTGATGGCGCTGACGACGGGCCCGGCATCATCCACGCCGAGCCAGAGCACGGCGACGCCGATCAACTCAGCCCGCAGCCGGTCCAGGTCGACGTCGATCCGCATCGGAACGAACTCGCGGATCTCGCCGATCCACATCTCCGAGTCGGCCCGAGCGCGTCCGGTCAACTCGAAGGAGGTCGGCGTGGCGACCGAGTCCTGCTGCCCGCCCCCTGTAGCGCCAGGCGCCGCGTCACGGCGGTCGGCCGTTGTCTCCGGCTCCGCCCACATCGCGGTACCCAGCACTTGACGAATGGCGGCGCGGTCCGCGGCTCCTTCCATCGATCCCCCCTGCCGACGCCTCGGAGGCGTCCAAACCTTCCGTCACCGACCTGTTGCACGCATCATACCATTCAATCGCGTCATTGCAACAGACCGGCGACATGCCCCTCCTCCCCACACATCCCAGTGGTTGGGCGCGCGCCCACATGGAGTTCGGCGGCGCGGCCCTGGAGCAGAGACTAGGATCCTCCAGTGCTCGCGTGGATGGACCTCGAGATGACCGGCCTCGACCCGGCCCGGCACGTGATCGTCGAGATCGCCACGCTGCTCACCGACGACGATCTCGGGCTGATCGCGGAGGGGCCTGACCTCGTTGTCCACGCCGGCATCGAGCAACTGACGAGCATGGACGACGTGGTGCGGACCATGCACACACGGTCCGGGCTCCTGCCGGCGATCCAGGCATCGGCGATCTCCCTGGCCGACGCGGGCGCGCAGACACTCGACTTCCTTCGCGCCCACATCAGTGGAGCGCGGACCGTCCCCCTCTGTGGCAACTCCATTGGGACCGATCGCCGCTTCCTCGCGTCACAGCTTCCCGAGGTCGAGGCGTTTCTGCACTACCGATCGATCGACGTGTCCAGCGTCAAGGAACTCTGCCGGCGCTGGTACCCCGAGGCGCTGGCCCAGGCCCCCGCCAAGACGGAGACGCATCGAGCGCTCGACGACATCCGTGAATCGATCGCCGAGCTGGCCTACTACCGATCGACGATCTTCGCCGGCAGGGCCGAACCGGGCCCGCGATAGCGTCCTGTTGACGCTCCACCGGCGAGCGCATCTGATCTCTGGGCCAGACGTCGTGCGCTAAGCTGCGGCTCGATCGTGTGGCGACCCTTGTCGGCACGCGCCGCCGCACCCGGAGGGACCCCATGCTTGCCGTGAACCTGCTCGGAACCAAGGAAATCATCGTCTACGTTGTCGTCATCGTGATCATCCTCGCCGCCGCGATGTACTCTCGCGGTCGGTCCCGGCGGTAGAGACCGCGGCTTCTGTCGCCCCTGCGAGCGGGTTCAGCGGCTGACCCCTCGTGCTCGTGCGCCAGCAGGTCAGCGCGCACCAGCCTCGGCCGCCGCGCCCGCTCCCGCGACGGCCTCGATCTCCTCGCCAAGCCGCGGAAGGCTGCCGGCGTCGACGGTGCCGTCCGACGCGGTGGTCAGTGCCACGTTGCCGCGCCGTGAGCGGTATAGGGCACCCAGGAAGATGTTGGCGATGGCCGCCAGGGGCACGGCGAAGAGCGCCCCAAGGATGCCGCCCACATCGGCCCCGATGAGCAAGGCCGCCATCGCGACCAGCGGGTGCAGTTTGGTGACGTGGCCGGCCACGCGCGGTCCGATGATGTAGGCCTCCAGGGCATGCCCGAGGAGGCCGGCGACACCGGCGAGGGCGGCGAGGAGGGGGCCCTGCAGAAGCGCGACGACGACGGCGAGCACCATCGCGATGACCGCCCCGATGATCGGCACGAACTCGAGTAGGAAGGCCGCGACCCCGATGACGATCGCGTAGTGGACGCCGAGGAGGCTCAGGCTGAGCGCGGTGTAGGACCCGATGATCAGTGACATCAGGGACTGGCCGCGTACGTAGGCAGCCATCGTCGAGCCGGTCGCGACAACCGCGAAGTCGAACTGTTCCGAGTGATCGGGAAAGAGGTTGCGCAGCGTGGCGACCAGGCCGCGCCCGTCGCTGAGCAGATAGATGGAGATGACCACGACAAGCACGATGTCGGCGACGGTCGTGGCCACACCGGCCACCACCGTCACGGCGCTGCCCGCAAGTCCGGCGGTGCTCGGCAGCAACGAGCGCAGGTTGACGGTGATGCCGTGGGCGGTCAGGCTGCGCTGGAGTTGGTCGACGAGCTGAGGAACGTGACGGGCCTGTTCGACAAGGGTCGGGATGACCAGCGCGATCACCCCTCCGACCGCGGCGAAGATCACCACGTACAGGCTGAGCGCGGCGGCTCCGCGGTGCTTGTGAAAGGGCCGCGCCCGCTGCAGGACATCGACGACCGGGTTGAGGATCAGCGCGATGATCGCAGCGAAGAGAAACAGCAGCAGCACGTTGAACAGGTGTCCGATGAGGCCGGACGCGCCGTCGTAGATCGCCACCAAGCCGGCGGCGCAAGCGATGAGCGCCAGGCCCTGGAGCGGCCGGCCCAGCCGATGCCAGATGGTCACCGCGGGCTCGGTGCCGGGGATGTCGCCGGGCAGCGCGGTCGCCAGAAGTACGGATGCGTCATCTGATTCAGAGTCACTGTAGCTCCGGGGGCCCGAGGCGATCCGGTCTCCCACCACCATTCCCGTGGTGTGGCCGAGCCAGACGCGGGCGCCGGTTTGACGCGATGTCGGTCGGATGGCACAGTCGGTGGATGCCCGCGATCAACCGCTCCCACCTGGCGTCGCTGGCCGAGCGTGAGCGGGTTTCGTACGCCGCCGCCCATCCCCGGTCGGCGGCCCTGTTCGCTGCAGCAGACAACCTCTTCGAGCGCGTACCGATGACTTGGATGGCCAAATGGAGCGGCGGCTTCCCTCTCTACCTCGATCGCGCCGCCGGCAACAGGATCGTCGACGTTGACGGGCACGAGTACGTCGACTTCTCGCTCGGCGACACGGGCGCCATGGCCGGACACAGTCCGCAACCGACAGTCGATGCAGTGAGCGAGCGTCTCGGCCGGCTGGGGGGCGCGACGACGATGCTGCCGACAGCGGATGGGCAGTGGGTCGGTGCCGAGCTGACGCGCCGGTTCGGCCTCCCCCTGTGGTCGTTCACGCTCACGGCGACAGACGCCAACCGGTGGGCGATCCGGCTCGCCCGCCTCGCCACCGGGCGGCCGAAGATTCTCACCTTCGCGTACTGCTACCACGGCTCCGTCGACGAGGCCTTCGCCGTTCGCGGTCCGGACGGCGAAGCCGTCTCGCGGGCGGGAAATGCGGGGGCGCCCGTTCCCCTGCGCGAGACGACGCGCGTGGCGGAATTCAACGACCTGGACAGCGTGGCCGCTCAACTGAGACATGGCGATGTGGCCGCCATCCTCACCGAACCGGCGCTCACCAACATCGGCATCGTGTTGCCCGAGCCCGGCTTCATGGAGGGCTTGCGTGAGCTGGCCACGAGGCATCGCGCGCTGCTGGTCATGGACGAGACGCACACCTTCTCAGCAGGGCCCGGTGGGGCGACTCAGCTCTGGGGCTTGCAGCCTGACGTCCTGGTGATCGGCAAGAGCATCGGCGGTGGCATACCGAGTGGCGCCTACGGCATCAGCCACCACGTCGCCGAGCTGATCGCGGCGCACCCCGAGGCCGACCTCATCGACGTGGGCGGTGTTGGTGGCACGCTGGCCGGCAATGCCCTGTCGGTGACGGCAATGCGGGCCACCCTGGAGCATGTGCTCACACGCGCGGCGTTCGCGCACATGGTCGACATCGCCACGGAGTTCACGTTCGGAGTCCAGGCGACGATCGACCGAGCCGGCGTGCCGTGGTCGGTCAGCCAGCTCGGAGCGCGATCGGAGTACCGCTTTGTTTCACCCGCTCCACGCAATGGCACCGCCTCGGCCGCAGCCGGCGACGACGAGCTCGACGAGTTTCTGCACCTCTACATGCTGAACCGCGGCGTGATGATCACACCGTTCCACAACATGGCCCTGATGTGCCCGGTGACGAGCCGGGACGACGTGAAGCTCCACACCCGGCTTTTCGGAGAGGCCGTCGCCGAACTTGTCAGGTAGACCGCCTGGCACCTGGCGATGCAGACCGGGTTGTGGTTGCTCATTCACAGCAGGAACGCAGCCTGCGCCAATGGAATCCCGAGCCGGCCGGCCGACCATGAGGTCACAGCCACAACGGCACCAACACAAGGGAGACCATCGTGACCCAGAACAGCGTCGACCCCATTCGCGACTCGGATCGTCATCAACCGCTCTTCGGCCGCCTGGCGCGGCGCGCCGCCATCGCGGCGACGGCCGTCGGGCTCATGTCCGGCGCATTCGCCGGCGGCTTCATCGTGACCCACGCGGCAACCACGAGCACCGCTGCCGCCACCGCATCGCCCTCGACCTCGACCACCCCGTCAACGCCCGCGACCACCCCGTCGTCGCCCTCCGGGACGTTCCACTCCAACGAGAACGCCACCCACGAGGCCGGGGAGAGCGCTGCTCGGGAGGCCCAGGAGAACGCGGGCCAGTTCCCCACCGTTCCGTAGTCCTCGGTTCCGCAGACACCTGGAAGGGCTGGCGCCGCGCCAGCCCTTCACGTCGTCCTCGGGCAGTCGCCTCGAGGCCCGCCCCACTGCCCCGTGCCTGGTGGTGCGCTACCCTCCGAGCCGGTGATCATTCTCGACGCGGGGGCGACGACACTCGAGCGCTGCCGCCCGCGCGGCCCCGGCCTGGTGACGGGCTGATGCGCGCCTCCCGCACCGCCCTCACCCTCTTCTTCTTCGCCGACGGGCTGCTCATCGGGTCGTGGGCATCGCGGATCCCGGCGGTGCAAACCCAGGCCGGACTCACCAACACGCGGCTCGGTTTCGCACTTTTCGCGGCATCGCTGGGCGCACTCGTCGCGATGCCGTTCGCGGGCAGGCTGTGTGAGCGGGTGGGGAGTCGCCGTGTGACTGTCGCGGCGCTCGTCGCCGCAGCCGCGTCGCTCTTCGGCGCCTCGAGCGCGGGCGGGTTCGCAGCTCTTGGTCTCGCCCTGCTCGGTTTCGGGGCAGGCTTCGGGTCGATCAACGTCGCGGCGAACGCGCAGGGCATCGCGCTCGAGCGACTCTATGGTCGCGGGATCTTCTCGTCGTTCCACGCCGCGTTCAGCCTCGGAGCAATGGCAGGCGCCGCCGTGGGCGCGCTTGCCGCACGACTCGACATCACGCCGCGCGCGCACCTGGGCGCGCTGGCGCTGATCGTCGCCGTGGCGGCGCTCGCCCTGGGGCGGATGTTGCTTGCGCCGGTGGCCGGCGCCTTCGCGCCGCAGCGCCTGCTGGTGCTCCCGCCTCGTGCTCTCCTCGTCCTCGGCGCGGCCGCGTTCTGCACGCTCCTCGCGGAGGGCTCGGCGGCCGACTGGAGCGCGACATACCTCGCCCACTCGGTACGCACGACCGCTGCGGTCGCCGGCCTCGGCTACGCGATGTTCGCCCTCGCGATGGCGACGAGCCGCACGCTGGGCGACCGCCTCAACCATCGCTTCGGGCCGGTGGCCCTGGTCCGCGCCGGCGGCGCGCTCGCAGCATGCGGGCTCACGGCAGCACTCGTGGCCAACTCGGTGCCGGTTGCCCTTGTGGGTTTCGCGGCGATGGGCGCAGGCGTCGGGGTGCAGGTGCCTCTCCTCTTCCGCGCCGGCGGGTCGACGCCCGGCATGTCGCCCAGCATCGGCGTCGCCGCGGTCTCCACGATCGGGTGGCTGGGGTTCCTCGCCGGGCCGCCTGCCATCGGGTTGGCCGCGGGCGCCGTGGGGCTGCGCGCCGCGCTCGGCATCGTCGTGGTCGCGCTGGTCACTCTCGTGTTCCTCGCCCCGAGCGCCTCACCGCGCCGCGGCCAAGAGCCCGCAACCCGTCCGGAGCTACCCACGGGCGCCCACGCCGCATGACCCAGATGGCCGCCGGCCCTCACAGCAGCCACCCGTGAGCCTGGTGCGGACGGGGGACCCGGTCGAGGCGGCCGAGCTCCTCGCGTCCGGCGCGCGTCTGCAGCGGTACGCGCACGACATGCAGGTCGCCGTGCGCTCAATGACGATTCCCGGTCCATGGCTCCACCCGCACCTGCCCTCGCCGCTGCGCGTGACAGCGGTGGATCGAGCGGCTGACGACATTGCCCGTGCGTCAGTCGGCGCCTACCCGGCCGGGCACGTTGACGCCGCCCAGGCGGCATCATTGGCCGAGGCCGTTGCCCTCTATGAACGCATCATCGCCGGGCAGACCGCCGGCCCACTCATCCACGCTGTGTCAGCGCTGCTCATCGACGGCCTCACGGAGACCGTCGCGGGCGCGCTGCTGGTCACCGCGATGCCGGCCGCGGCGTGGTGGGACGGAGGGCCGTGGCTGTGCGACCTGTTCGTCGTGCCCACCCACCAGGGCGCCGGCATCGGCCGTCAGCTGTTGCAGCTGATGATCGCCAGGTGCGCGGAGGGCGGGTACGAGCGCATCGGCCTGAGCGTCACCGACGGCAACCCCGCTGAGCGTCTGTATCGGGCGCTGGGATTCGCACGCTGCCGTTCCGTCTTCGTCATCGAGAAGGCCGGCTGAGGCATGTCATCGCGCCCGGGGCCGTTCGGCCCCTTAGGATGGGCCACTGTGCACCGCTCTCCCCGGGCTCGATGCGTGCCACCGAGGCGACGCCCGACAGCGGCAAGACCGTGAACGCGCGGACCCGTTTGCTGATCTGCGTCGCGGTCGGCGTCGCCGCCTTCATCCCCGCCCTGGTGTTCACCCCCTGGCAGGTCGCCGAGCTCATCGGCTGGGATGCGATGGCGGCGGTGTTCGTCACCTCGGTGTTCCTTGACACCAGGGGGAAGGATTCTGCGGACACAAAGGCACTGGCGACGAGAGAGGACGACTCCCGGTTGACCGCCGACGCCCTGCTGATCGGCGCCAGCATCGCCAGCCTGGCAGGTGTGGCCCTCGCACTTCTGAAGGCCGGCAGCGTCCAGGAGCCGGCGCACATCCTCATCGTGACCGTCGCTTTCGTCAGCGTGGTGCTGTCCTGGGCATCGATCCACACCGTGTTCACTCTTCGCTATGCGCACCTCTACTACGCGACTGGCGGTGGGATCGACTGGCACGCGCAGGACAAGCCCGACTTCGGGGACTTTGCGTACGTCGCGCTGACTCTTGGAATGACGTTCCAGGTCTCGGACACCGACATCACATCCAAGCCGATCCGCAAGGCGGCCCTGCGCCATGCGGTGCTGTCATACCTCTTCGGCGTGGTGGTGCTGGCGACGACGATCAACGTGGTCGCCAGCCTCCTCGCCAAGTAGAGGGGCTCGCTCAGGCCGGGGGGGCGGGCGGGGACTGCCCGCAGAGGTCAACGTGCTTGACGGCCAGCACTCGGCTCACTGATTCGATGAGCTGCGCGCGCGGCAGCGTTCCGCTGTTGACCGCGGCCTCGATCGCCGCGACCGCCCCGCTGGCGTTGGCGGCCACCTCGGAGCTGGCGCCGTTGTAGATGACCATGTCGACGCCCGCGATCAGTGCCGCGGTGGCCGCGCGGGGCACCGTGTAACCGATCTTCGCCAGCGACCCGGCGGTCAGTGAATCGGTGAGCAGAAGGCCTTTGAATCCGAGCTGGTCGCGCAGAGCCGTCACGACCTGCGGCGAAATGCTCGAGGGCAGAGGGCTGAGACCGGGAACTGAGGCATTGCTCAGCATGATGGCCGGCTCGCCCGCCGCAATCGCCACCTTGAAGGGCACCAGCTCATGGTCCTGCAAAGCTGGCCAGGAGGATGTCTGTGCCGGCCCCTCGTCGGTGTTGTCGCCGGTCCCGTGAAGACCCGGGAAGTGCTTGGCGACGGCGATCACCCCGGCTGCCGCCAGACCCGCGCTGAACGCAGCAGCGTCGGTCGCCGCGATATGCGCGTCGTCACTGAATGAGCGAGTGCCGTCGGGATCAAGGGCGGAGGGACCGAACCCCGCGTCGAGATCCATCACGGGGGCCAGGTCCATGGTCATGCCGACGGCGCGCAGGCTCCGGCCCAGGTTCAGCGCGTAGGCGGTGATCTGGGTGGGCGTCATGGTGCGCGCCAACTGTCGCGCCGACGGCATCGGTCCGAGGAGGTTGGCGGCACGCTCGACATCGCCGCCCTCCACGTCGGACATCACCAAGGGCGCAATCCCCCCGGGTGATGTCGACGCGAGACCAGCCAGCTCGCTCGCAAGGTTGCCGGGCGCGGTGGCCCCGAACAGCAGGATGCCGCCCGCAGCTGACGCGATCTCACCGCGGACGCTGTTCAGTGACGACATCTCGGCCGGGACGACGATCACCTGCCACGCCAGTCTCCCAACACTCCAGGATTCCAAGGCCGACTGGTTCGAGCACGCCGGCGTCGGGGACGGCGTCACTGTGGCTGCGGGTGGGGCCGTGGGGCTCGTCGCCATCGACGCCGTGGCAGTGCCCGACTGCAGCGGTCCCGCCGGCAGGGCCGCACCGCCGCAGGCGGCCGGCAGGACCATTGCCATCAGTGGCAATGCCCATCTCCGTCGCCACCGCCGCCCGGTCGCGGTCACGGCATCACTGTCGAGCGCGAACTCAGGCTTGGGGCGGATGTGTGTGCCTCCCAGGCGTCGACAGAGGGCATGCTGGCGGAGGCGGGCCGCAGACTCGGCGGGACTGTCACATACAGTAGGAGACGAGGAAGAGGCGCACGTGTTACGTCGTCCTCTCGTTCGCAGGAGCTGAGACAGCGTGGCGTGGGACGGGGACAGCTACCAGGCTCGATTCGACGAGCGCGCCGCCTCCGGCGCCGACGTCCATGGGGAGGCCGACCTGGTGGCGGCACTGCGTCCCCTCTCGGTACTCGACGTGGGCTGCGGCACCGGGCGGGTGGCGCGAGAGCTGGCAGCCCGCGGTATCGACGTGGTCGGCGTCGACGCCGATGCGTCGATGATCGCGACAGCCCGCCGCCTCGGCCCGGCACTCGAATGGCATGTCGCCGACATGTGCCGCCTTGCGCTCGACCGCGTCTTTGATGTCGTGCTGATGGCCGGGAACGTTCCACTGTTCACGGCACCGGGCACCGAGGCGGCCCTTGTCGCCGCCTGCGCGCGCCACGTTGCGATCGGTGGGTCGCTGGTCTGCGGCTTTCAGCTGAGCGGCCCCTATGATCTCGCCGCCTACGACGAGCACGGCCGCCTTGCGGATCTCGAGCTCTCCACACGATGGTCGACCTGGGACCGTCAACCCTTCCCCGGCAACGGTTGCTACGCGGTGTCGGTGCACCGCCGCCGGCCTGCCTAGCCGCGGACGACGGTCCGTCTGAGCGCAGCGATGAGACTGGCGCGCGGGCAGTCCGGAAGGATCGGGCGCGCATACTGGCTCGCACGAGCTGCGGCCTCCCCTGTCGGGTGGCGCCCTCTGGAGGTGTGGGCAGGTGGCCACAACAATCGCCCCGGCTTCAGCGGGTCTCAGTCGCACGCTGTACAAGACGCACTCGCAGTGAACCCATGAAGCTGCGTGCCGCGCTCATCGAACTCGTCGTGTCGGACATGGCGGCCACCCTCGCCTTCTACCGCCGCCTCGGCGTAGCCATCCCCGATGACGCGGACGGCCAGCCCCATGTCGACGCCGAGCTCGAGGGCGGGATGCGGATCGCGTTCGACACGGAGGACACGATCAGGTCGTTCGATCCCCGATGGACGTCGCCGAGTGGAGGTGGGCACCGCGTCGCGCTCGCCTTCGAATGTGCCGGTCCTGCGGAGGTCGACGCGGCATGGAACGACCTCACCGGCGCCGGCTTCGAGGGCCACCTTGCCCCGTGGGACGCCTTCTGGGGCATGCGCTACGCGGTGGTCCACGACCCCGATGGCACGCCGGTCGACCTGTACGCCGCCCTGGCGCCGGCAGGCGACTGAGACGTGGCCTCCGAGCAGCCGCAGCGGCCGATCCAGAACCTTCCCGTTGCCGGCGTCGCGCCGTCCGCCATCCCGGCTCGCCACGAGACGATCCTCCCGGCGGAGCCAGACGAGGCGTCCGGCGACCTGCGCGCCGCGCTCGCCGCGCCGGACGGCCCGACCCGCCGCGACGCGCTGATCCGCGCCGCCGAGCACCATCCCACGCTTCTCGAAGCCTGGGCTCGCCTCAGCGAGATCAGCCTCGCCGCCGGCGAGCCGGTCGTCGCCTACGCGTTCGCGCGTGTCGCGTACCACCGCGGACTCGACCGTTTGCGCCGTGAAGGTTGGGGCGGCACCGGCATGGTGCGCTGGGCGCGGCAGTCGAACCGAGGCTTCCTTCGCGGGTTGCACGCCTTGCTCGCCGCGGCGGCGGCGATCGACGAGGCGGATGAGGCCGCACGGTGCCGAGACTTCCTCCTCGAGCTCGACCCGGATGACGCCCTGGGTGTCGCCGCCTACCCGGAGGTCCCCGGACCGGGGTGGACGCCACCGCCACTGCCCTGACCGGCGCGCCGTGGGCGCGCGATAACCCTCGCGGACATGACACCGTTACAGCGCATTGATGAGCCGCGCCAGGGATCTCGCCGACTTCGGCCGCAGGGTGGCCGCCGCCCAGGGGATGCTCGATGACCGCTCCGAGCGAGACTGGCTCGCGTATGGGCAGGCATGCCAGGACGCGCTGGCGTGGCGCCGTCCGCTTCCGCTGCCGCGGCCAGCGAGCGCGCCTCCGCGTCCGCCCGTTGCAGCGCGGATGACCTCTCTGGTCCCGTATCTGCCGCCGCCGCCACCCGCGCCGGCTGTCGTTCCCCGAGCGGCGCACGCGGTCCCCGACCCGTATGGCGCGTCCGTCCATCAGGTCAACCGACGGCGCTCCGTGGTGTCCAGCGTCGCCTGGGGACTGGCCTGGCGATATGGCATCCTCGCCGCGCTCTTCATCGCCGCCCAGAGCCAGGCACAGGCGCCGTGGTTGCTGATCGCCGCCATCCTGCTCGGCGGGCTCCTGCTCGGCCTGTGGCACCGGCGCTGGGGATTGGCGCGAGTCTGGCGCACGGCGGTCGTCGCCGGTGGTGCCGTCTACGTCGCGCCGCTCTTCTCGGTCTACCCCGGTGTGCTCGTCGGCTCGATCGGGGCGCTGACCGTGGCGCCGGTCCTGGCAACTTTGCGCAGGCGTTAGGGCTGGCAGCCTCCGCTCACATCGCGGTGAGCATCTCCCGGCGCATCTGGTCAAGTCCGAGCGACCCCAGGTGGAGCGCCTGGGTGTGGAAGTCCTTGAGGTTGAAGCCGGCGCCGCGACGGCTCTGGATGTCGGCGCGGATCTCCAACCAGGCTCGCTCGCCCACCTTGTAGCTGATCGCCTGCGCAGGCATGCCCATGTAGCGGTCGACCTCGCTGCGGGTGAAGTCGCCCGGGATCGGTGAGTACCGGTCGGCGAAGCTGAAGGCCACGTCCGGCGACCACTGCTGTCCGGCGTTCTCCTCGCCGTCGGGGATGGGCAGCTCGAGATGCAGACCGATGTCGACCACGACGCGCATGGCGCGGAAGATGCTCCCCGACAGCATGCCCAGCCGGTGGTCGGGGTTGTCGAGGTAGCCGAGCTCACCCATCAACCGCTCGGCGTACAGCGCCCAACCCTCGCCGTGGCCGCTCACGAACCCGATGGTGCGCTGGTAGCGGCTGAGGCGCTCCTTCAAGCAGGTCATGAGGCCGACCTGGAGATGGTGGCCGGGAACGCCCTCGTGGTACGCGGTCGAGACCTCATTCCAGAGCGGGAACACGGTGCGGCCAGTGGTCGGATACCAGGTGCGCCCGGGCCGTGTCCAGTCCTCCGACGGAGGCGTGTAGTACATCGCCGCCGCGCCCCCCGGGGGGGCGATGAGACATTCGCAGCGACGGATCTGTTCGGGGATGTCGAAGTGGGTGCCGTTCAGCTCGGCGATGGCTGTATCGGTCAGGTTTTGCAGAAAACCTTGGAGATTGTCAGCCCCTTCAACCGCGCGGGCGGGGTCGGTCCTGAGCAGCTCGACGACCTCCTCCACCGACGCACCGGGGCTGATTCGTTGGGCAGCCTCACGCATCTCCGCCTCGAGACGATGCAGCTCCTCCCAACCCCACGCATAGGTCTCGTCCATGTCTATGTCGCTGCCGAGAAATTCGCGTGCGGCGACGCGGTAGCGGTCGCGCCCGACGGGATCTCGGTCCGGTGCTGCCGGCGCATACACATCGCGCAGGAATCGCGCCAACCCTCCGTACGCCTCGGTGGCCTGGCGGGCGCCGGCGTCGACCTCGGAGCGCAACCGACCCTCGTGCGCGCAGCGGCCGGCGAGGGCCAGGAAATAGGGCACGCCGTCGCCGGCCTCCCCGCCCCACACCTCGGCCTGCCTGGCGCAGACCAGGGCCTGGCGGCGTGCCGCCGGGAGCCCGAGGTCGAGGCCATGGCGCAGGGTTGCTTGCAGGCCCTCGATGGACGCCGGCACCTTGGCAAGGCGAACCGCGATGTGGTGCCAATCCTCCGCGCTCTCCTGCGCGGAGAGGTCGAAGATCTGCCGGATCGACTGCACCGGTGAGCCCAGGTTGCGAAGCGTCCGCCACGCTTCGCCCGCCTCGAACAGCTCAATCCCGACCGTCAACCGCTCGAGCATGAAGTCACGACAGATCCTGTCGGCGTTGTTGTCGGGATGGGTACGGCGCAACTCCGCCAGCGTTCTCTCGGTCAGCTCGGCGGTGGCCACGACGCCGTCCGGCGACTGGTCGGTCATGTCCTCCGCGTGACCGGGCACACCGAGGTAGGTGGCGAGGAGGGCGTCGAGCTCGGCGAGTC
>Ga0208848_1000066_pt1 | contig 19360 bp, 23 predicted proteins | sample NGESurshal072012_2_FD_184455 | JGI IMG/M metagenome (GOLD analysis project Ga0208848, IMG submission 184455) | Arctic peat soil microbial communities from Barrow, Alaska - NGEE Surface sample 210-1 shallow-072012 (SPAdes) | ecosystem: Environmental > Terrestrial > Soil > Wetlands > Peat ... | reverse complement strand
CTACATGGGGCTTGCCTCGCTCCGCTGGGGGCAGGCCAATGTGCTGCCTGCCGCCGCATTTGCTCTTCTGCTCCAGCCTTTGGCGCGTTTCGTGCCGCGCCGAAGCCACGAGCCGAAAGAACCGGAACCGAATAAGCCCAGCGCTCGCAACTAACGCGTGGCCAGTAGGCCGGATTCACTCCGGCCGCCCCCGCGCACGAGGTTGGCCACCCAAACGTGGCTTGGAGAGACATTCTGTAAATCCCTTCCCGGGAAGTTGAGCGCCGGCCCTACCGAACCGCCGTTGTGCTTCGACAAGTGGTGAGGGCCGGGTGCGCCCTGGCGAAGCCAACGCGCCGATGCGATCAGGAAGTCCCATCCTGCCCGCGCCTGGCGCGCAGAAGGAGCCGACCGGTTCCTTCTCATACTATTGACTTGGTGTTTGCAAGCTCGGACCGAGGGGTATTCACTGGATGAGCGGCCAGAACTTCATGTGGCTCGCGTTCGGGGTTGCCGCGCTCGTGGTGGCGCTGGCCCTGGCCGCGGTCCTGATGCGGCTGCGCGGGACCCTCGGAGCGGTGGAGGAGCTTTTGGACACGACCAACGAAGAGTTGAAAGAGACGCTGCCGGAGGTCCGGCAGACGATCGGCAACGTCAACGACATCACTGCCGGAGTCAACGTCGGCCTCCGGACGGCGGGTGGCGGGGCGGCGGCGGTAGGTCGCGGCATCACTGCCGCGGCTCATGGGGTCAGGGTGGCCGGTGAAAGCCTTGTTCGCACAGTAACCAGGAGGTAGAGATGGCTGACGAGAGTAACGGTGGTGGCGGTGGATTTGGTTGGTTCATCCTCGGCGGCTTGATCGGTCTCGCTGCAGGCGCGTACATCGCGTCTGGCCCCGGCCGGTCGCAGGTCGATAGCCTGCGCAGCAAGACCATCGAACTAAGCGGAAGCGAACCGGTGCAGCGCGCGAAGGACGCGGCTCAGAGGGCACGGCAGATGGTCAGCGACCCAGACCACCCGGTCGGCAAGGCGATCCAGGATGGAGTAGCCGCGGCGAAGCGCAAGCGTGAAGAGTTGGAAGCAACCGCCTTGCGCAAGATGCAGCAGGCGGACGGCAAGGAATAGAAGGAAGAGAGGGGAGCGATAGTTGGCCAAGCGCAACCTGGCTGAGCTCAAGATTCCGGCGTTGGCGGAGTTCATTCCGGTCGCCAAGAGGGTGGCCACGACGCTCGGCGGCCAGTTGGGTTTCAGCCTCGTTGACCTCGACGAGCTGACCATCGCCCTCACGCAGGCGTGCGACAGCGCGATCGCGGCGGCGAGCGACCTCGACGGCCCTGCCGACCTCAAGCTCACCTACTTCGCTACCAACCGGGCGCTGGTGGTCGACGTCGACCTCATGCCGAGCGGCAACACCCTCCCGATGCCCAAGCACCAGGACACGGTGGTCGACCCCGAGCTGCAGAGGCTCGCCTACGAGATGATCCGCTGCTTTGTTGACGACTTCCGGCCCCAGGTCGAGCCCACCACAGGGCACGTCAGCTTCCGGATGGTCAAGTACCTGGCCGGCTGACGGGCCGCAGCTCAACCTCTTAAGGGTCGAGACTAGATAGGGATTGGCTTCACAGCAGCGGATTCCCCGCGATGAGCTGCGGGCGCTCCATCGCCTGTATCGGGACACGACGGACCCGGCCGAGCGCGAGCGAATTCGCGAGCAGCTAGTCGCCGCGTACCACGATTTCGTCTACTTTCTCGCCCGCAAGTTCCAGAACCGTGGCGAGCCGCTCGACGACATCGTGCAGGTCGGCTACCTCGGCCTGATCAAAGCCATCGAGCGCTTCGACCCTGACCTGGGTTACGAATTCACAACTTTCGCGACGCTGACAGTTGCGGGCGAGATCAAGCGACACTTCAGGGACAAAGGCACGGCCATCCGCTTTCCTCGCCGCCTCCAAGAGCTGCACGCGTCCGTGGTTCGCGTCAACGAGCAGATGAAGAATGAGCTGGGACGCGAGCCAACCGTGTCGGAGCTGGCCGAGCGGCTGGGCGTATCGCCGGGCGACGTGACCGAGGCCATTGAAATGGGCCCGGCATACATGCCACTTTCCCTGGACCAGCCGATTGGGTCAAGCGACGGCCAGGACAGCCGGGCCGTCGCCGATCAGATTGGCAGCCCCGACCCGGAACTGGACCGAGTCGAGATGCGCGACGTGCTCGACCGCGCGATGGAGCACCTGACGCCGCGCGAGCGCGCGATCATGGCGATGAGGTTCTATGAGCAGATGTCGCAGTCGGAGATCGCGCGCCGGCTCGGCATCAGCCAGATGCACGTGTCACGCCTGCAGCGAGCGGCCCTCGAGCAGCTGCGGAAGTATGTTCCGCAGGAAACCGCCTCTTAGTGTGGGCTAGGCATGGCGCTGCTTGAGTCCAACGCGCCCGCTGATCCGCTGACCCTCTTTCGGCGTTGGTTTCGGGAATCCCAGGTCGCGGGCGCTTCGCAGCCCGACGCGATTGCACTCGCCACGGTGGGTGATTCCGGGCCCTCGGCGCGCATGGTGCTGTTCAAGGGCATCCGGGACGGATCCTTTCTGTTCTATTCGAACTACGAGAGTCAGAAGGGCCTTGACTTGGCCCGCGACAACCGAGCCGCCATCGTCTTCTACTGGTTCGTGACGCACCACCAGGTCCGTGTCTCGGGGACCGTCCGCCGCCTGGATCGCAGGCTATCGCTCGCCTACTTCCGCAGCCGGCCGCGGGGTGCGCAGTTGTCAGCGCTGGCCTCGAGGCAGAGCCGCACCGTCAGCTCGCGAGGGGTGCTCGAGCGCGCGGTCGCGGAGCTCGGCGCTACGTATCCGGGCCGCGTTCCGCTGCCCGCCGATTGGGGCGGGTACGCGCTGCGGCCGCGCTGGATCGAGTTCTGGGAGAGTCGTGAGGACCGCCTCCACGATCGGCTGCGCTTCGTCCGCCGACGGGATGGGGGTTGGCGGATCGAACGCCTCTCACCGTAAGCTAGACCTGCCTCTTGACCGGGAATGAGATCCGCAGACGTTTTCTAGAGCATTTCGCCAGCCGGGAGCACCTGGTCCTGCCCAGCGCGTCGCTGGTGCCGCACGGGGACCCGAGCACGCTCTTCATCTCGGCTGGAATGCAGCCGCTTCAGCCTTACTACCAGGGCTTGAGCGATCCCCCCGCGCCCCGCCTCGCAAGCTGCCAGAAGTGCCTGCGCACCGGCGACATCGACGAGGTGGGCAAGACCGATCGGCACAACACATTCTTCGAGATGCTCGGCAACTTCACGCCCACCGGCGCGTACTTCAAAGAGACCGCGATCCCGCTTGCCTGGGAGTTGGTCACGCGCGGTTTCGAGATGCCGGCCGACCGGCTGCGGGTGACGATCCACCCGACCGACGACGAGGCATACACGATCTGGACCGAGCGCACGGACGTCGCTCACCAGCACATCACACGGCTGGCTGACAACTGGTGGGGGCTTGGGCGAGGACCGTGTGGTCCGGACTCCGAAATCTGGTGGGACCGCGGCTCCCAGGTCGGCTGCGGCCTGCCCGACTGCGTGCCGGATCACTGCGAACGCTTCACCGAAATCTGGAACCTGGTGTTCCCGCAGTACGACCAGCAGGAAGACGGAAGCCTTGTCCCACTGGCGCGTCCGGCGATCGATACCGGAATGGGGCTCGAGCGGATCAGCTACATCTTGCAGGGTAAGTCGAGCGTCTTCGAAGCAGACGTGCTTGAGCCGCTGGTCGATTTCGTGCGGCAGTCGAGCCCAAAACCGACCACGCTTTCGGAGCGGATCATCGCCGACCACGTGCGCGCGGCGACCTTCGTCATCGCTGACGGCGTTACACCGTCGAACGAGGGTCGCGGCTACGTGCTGAGACGTCTCATCCGCCGGGCGGCGCTACACGCTCGAAACATCGGGCTGACAGCCCCGCTCAGTCGTGGGGTCCGCGTCGCCGTGCCGATGTTCAAGGATCACTATCCGGAGCTCCAGGCGCGTGAGAGGTTCATCACCGAGGTCGTTGAGGCGGAGACAGACCGCTTCAGGCGCACGTTGGACGGTGGCATGGAGCAGTTCGAGCATGTAGCTGCATCCAACAAGAGGGTCATCCCCGGCCACGAAGCATTCATGCTTCACGACACTTTCGGATTTCCGCTTGAGCTCACTCGTGAGCTGGCGGAACAACGCGGTATCGAACTGGATGAAGAAGGATTCCGGGCCGCGATGGAAGGTCAACGTTCGCGTTCACGCGCCCAGCGCCGCACCCTGGACACGCTGGGCGCGAAGGACATTCCCAGCTCGGAATTCACCGGGTATCGCGAGCTGAGCAGCGAGAGCCACGTGACCGCTCTCCGAGTCAATGGAAGCTCGGCCCAGGTGGCGACTGAAGGCGATTCGGTGGAAGTTTTCCTCGAGCGCACTCCTTTCTATGCGGAGTCCGGCGGGCAGGTCGGAGATACCGGCACCATCACCACTCCAGGCGCGCGAGTGCGCGTCGAGGACACGCAAAAGCCGATCGAAGGGGCGATCGCACATCTCGGCACCGTGGTCACCGGAGACGTGCGCGTTGGGGAGATGGCTCGCGCGTCGGTTGACGGCAAGCGTCGCGCGCAGATCGCGCGTCACCACTCGGCCACTCATCTGTTCCACAAGGCGCTTCGCGAAACCCTCGGGGAAAGCGTCGTCCAGAAGGGTTCCTGGGTCGGCCCGGATCACACCACATTCGACATCCCCCTGAACCGGGCAATCAGCAAGGAGGAGCTCGCACGTATCAATCGCCTTGTCATGGAGAAGGTGCGCGCGGCCCTGCCTTCCCACGAAAGCCAAAAGCCTTACAAGGAGGCTGTAGCGCAGGGCGCCATGCACCTGTTCGAGGAGAAGTACGGCGACGTCGTGCGGGTGGTGTGCTTCGGCGATTGGACCTGTGAGCTTTGCGGCGGGACCCACGTCGACAACAGCGCGGACATCGGAACGGCGGTCATCGTGTCCGAGTCCAGCATCGGCTCCGGCTTGAGGCGAATCGATATGGTGGTCGGCGAAGCAGCGGATGACCTGGTGCGCCATGATCGCGAGTTGCTCTCAGAACTTTCGCACTCGTTCAACGCCAGCCCGGAGCAGCTGCCTGACCGCGTGCACATGCTGCGCACGCAGCTGAAGGAGGCCGAACGTGAGCAGGAGAAGCTGCGCGACCAGCTCCGGAGCGCTCGCGTCGGAGGTGGAGACGGCTTGGCGGTCAAGCACGGCAAGGTGGCGTACGTGACCGAAACCGTCGACGCCTCTAACCTTGACGAGTTGAAGTCATATGCAGACCGTTATCTGGAGGTCGTGAAGTCCGGCGTCGTAACCGTTGTCGCCGGCGACATGTTTGTCATCAAGGTGTCCAATGACCTCGCCACTCAGTACGATGCGAACCGCCTCAAGACCTTCTTCGGGAATGGTGGCGGCCGTCCGCAGCTAGTCAGCGGCAAGCTGACCGTCCCCGCCGGTGAGGCGTTTAAGCGCCTCGAAGAGGAGCTGGCGGTCTCAGGAGGCATGCCCGAGTGACGTCGACGAATCTTTGGCGCCCATGCGGCCCGATCCGGGCGTCAGCTCCTGTGCGCCTCGCTTACGCGTGCAATGATGCGTTCGCTGCGGTGCTCGTCGCTTCCTTCGGCTCGGACCACCTGGCCACCAAATCTTTCGCCGCCCCACTCGGGCCTGCCTCCACATGACCAAATTCAAGTTCCTGCGCAAGCGCAGCGACTACTACCGCCACTTCACCGTGCTCGACATCGGGACGGACCTGATCAAGGTCCTGGTCGTCCGGCGTGAAGGTCCGGACGGCGAGGTGCTCGGGGTTGGCCGCGAGCCACAGGCCCCGGCGGCAATGTCGGGAGGCGCCATCGCGGACCTCGAGTCCGTGATCCAGTCATGCAACCGGGCGCTGGAAGCTGCCGAGGACATGGCGAAGACAGTGCCGGGCCAGGTCGTCGTCGGCATCGCCGGCGAGCTCATCAAGGGCTTCTCGTCGACGATCGCCTACCCACGAGAGAACTCCAAGGCGCGGGTGCGCTCCGGTGAGATCTCCACGATGTTGCAGATGGTCCAGCGCCGCGCGTTGCGCGAAGCGCAGCACCTGCTGGAGATGGAACGCAGCTACGGTCAGCTCGAGGCGCGCCTCGTGCATTCGGCGATCACGAACGTTCGTGTCGACGGCTACCCGGTCACGAACCCAGTCGGATTCACGGGCAAGAACCTGGAGGTGACCGTCTTCAACACCTTCGCTCCGATGACGCACATCGATGCCATCGAGACCGTCGTGCGAGAGCTGGACCTCGAGCTGGCGGCGGCCGTCGCCCAGCCCTATGCGCTCGCACGAGCATGCGCGAGCGAGGAGACCTGGGCGGAAGGTGGAATCTTCGTCGACATCGGCGGCGGCACGACCGATGTCGCGCTGATCCGCGACGGTGGCGTCGAAGGCACGCGTATGTTCAACCTCGGCGGGCGGGCTTTCACGCGACGCCTGGCGCTCGCGTTCGGCCTGAGCTACGAGGAGGCCGAGGCCCGCAAGCTCCGACATTCGGAAGGTCTTCTGTCTGCGGACCAGCACCGCCAGGTGTCCGAGCTTCTCGCCGCGGACGCCGAGGTGCTGTTGCAGGGCCTCGCGCTCAGCATCAAGGAGCTGTCTCGTGGCGAGCGGCTCCCGACGAGCATTTACCTGTGTGGAGGCGGCAGCCTTCTGCCGGAACTGACGCTCGAGATGGTCAAGAACAACTGGGCCGCCGGCCTTCCATTTCCGCGCGAGCCGCACATCCGCCACCTCGTACCGTCGGATGTGCGCAATCTGACTGACTCCACAGGGCAGCTTTCGAGCCCCCAGGACATCGCCCCGATGGGCCTCGCGAACCACGCTCTGCGAACTGAAGCCGAGGAACGGGACACGGTCAACACCGTCATGCGACGGGTCCTAGGCGGTATAAAGGTCTGAAAAGCCCCCCAGGAGATTTGTAGACGCCATGGCAACGAACCCGATTTACGTTGAAACGGAAGAGGAGGTCCCGGAGGTCGTCGAGCGCCTCCGCCGCTTCGACGGCGAGGACACCATGCTGGTCTTGCCGATGCGCTCGCGCATCGGGCAGAGCCGGTTCAACTTCCAGCTGCTGCGCAACTACGCAGCCCGTTTGGGTAAGCGGGTGACCGTCGTCTGCGACGACCCGGCCGTGCAGAAGATGGCGGCGGAAAGCGGCTTTGCCGTCTTCGGCGCCGTCGGTCTGGAGGGCGAGGGCATTCCATCCGAGGCGGAGGCTCCGCCGCCGGTGCGGCGGTGGTGGCAGCGCGGCCGCACCGCAGCAACGACCCACGTGGGCATCGCGGCGCCGACCAAACTGTTGACCAAGACCGCGACCGAGTTGAAGCCAGGCCGCTTCCTCCTCTACATCACGGCGGCGACCCTCCTGCTGGTCGGCCTGTTCGGGGCGGCGATCTACGTCCCGTCCGCCTCGGTCACCTTGATCGCGCAGGCCGCCCCTTACACCCAGAAGGACGTGGAGCTCCAGGCGCAGCCCGGGACCGGCACCATCCACGTGCGCGCCGTCGCGATCTCTCGTTCGAACTCACAGGGCTTCAAGACGACCGGGGTCATTCAGGTCCAACTGGCTCCTGCGACCGGGGTCGTCGTGTACACGAATAAGTTCCCACCGCCGTCTCCCTGCCCAGGTAACCAGGACTGCGGATCGCCTGGCCTGGTCATGCCTGTTGGGCAGCGCTTGCTGAACGGCAACGGCCTGGTGTTTGCGCAGACTTCCGGCAACACCGTGATCCCTTGGAATGGCACGGTCCAAGCCAGCGTCATCGCGGTGACTGCCGGCTCTGCGGGCAATGTTGGCAATGACACGATTACTGTCATTCAGGACAACCACTACAACCCATCTATGGTCACAGTCACCAACCCACAGGCTACGGGCGGGGGGACGGACGCGTCGACGACACCGCAGATGACCGAGGCCGATTTCGACGCCGGGCGAGCCCAGCTCGAGCAGGAGCTGCGCCAGAGCATCGCCCAGACGCTGGTGGGCAGCGGCCAGCCGGGTGAGAAGCTGAGCGAGACGATCATCTACGGCGCGCCGCAGTACACCACCGATCACCAGCCCAACGAAAAGGTGCCGTCCTTCAGCGGAACCATGACGATCAGCGGCGAGGGCGCCTTCTACAGCGACTCCGACGTGCAGAAGGCCTACCAGACCTACCTGTCGCAGCGCGTGCCCAATGACCAGCAGCTGCTCACCGAGAGCCCGATCCAGGTCCAGTACCGCATCCTCAACGCCACCGCCGGAGGCAACCTCACGTTCCTCGGCAGCGCCGCCGCTTATGTCGCTCCGAAGTTGGACCAGGCGAAGATCCTTTCTCAGATCGTCGGCCGGCCCCTGGCCCAGGCGCGGTTCTACCTCGAGCGACTACCAATTCGCTCGGTCGCCATCAAGGAGCAGCCGATGTCGCTGCCCCTGATGCCGCTGCTGATCGGCCGCATCTCGCTGCACTACGTGGTCGAGTCGAACGCACCGTCAAGTTCCGCGGCGGCAACCGCGCAGAGCTCCCCGTCGCCTAAGCCGTCCCCCTAGTGGGTCGGATCCTGGCGATCGATCCTGGGTCGAAGCGCGTCGGCCTCGCCGTGAGCGATCCGACAGGCACGATCGCCCAGGCTCTTACCACCGTTCCGGCTGAGCCCGCCGCCACGCTCGCGTCGCGCTTGGCCGAGATTGCGAAGGCGCAGGACGCACAGCGCATCGTTGTCGGCCTGCCGCTGCGGCTGGACGGTGCGCACGGACCTGAGGCGGCGGCGGCGCAGCGCCTGGCGCACAGCCTGCGCCTGGCCTCAGGACTTCCTGTCGACATGGTCGACGAACGCCTCACCACTGCAGCAGCGGAGCGCTCCCTGATCGACCCCGGCGTGCGGCGCCGGGCGCGCTCAGGGCGCCCGTCCCCGAAACAAAGAGATGAGCGGCGGCTGAGCATCCATCGGGTGGCGGCCACCCTGTTGCTCCAGGGCCACCTGGACTCCAAGCATGCCGGCTGACGATGCCCAACCCATCACGCTCATCGATGAGACCGGCGTGGAGCGCCGGTTTCGGCTCCACGATGCGTTTGACCTCGAAGGAGTTCCGTACTACCTGGTCGAGGCTGAGACCGATCCCTCAGAGGTGCTCCTGCTTCGCGAGGGGACGGGCGGCCTGGAGACGGTCGACGGTGAGGAGTTCAAGCGGGTGATCACCGCACTCGAGGGGGATGAGGTGGAGTGAGGCGGCTGGTAGGTATCCTGCTGCTGATCGCGATCCTCGGCTTCGGTACGTCACGGGGCATCGATTGGTGGAACTTCAACGTCAATACCCCGATGTCATCCACCAACCATTCGGTCCCGTTCCATGTCGACTCGGGCGAGACGCCGACTCTGATCGGTCAGGACCTGTACACCCTGGGCCTGATCCGCAGCACGATCGCTTTTGATCTGTACACACGCATCAACGACTCTGGGCCCAAATTCCAGGCCGGCGCCTTCGTGCTCAACTCAAACATGACTCTCGGTGAGATCGTCAATGCGCTTCAACACGGCACGTCCGATCAGAAAGTGGTCACGTTTCCAGAGGGATTCCCCCTTCGAGAGCAGGCCAAAGTCGTGGAGGCCAACAAGATCGGCCTGGCCGCCGACTACCTCACGGCCGCGAAAGATCCCACCTGGGCTTCGACCTACACGTTCCTGCCTTCGGCTCCCGGCAACGCAGATGCGCCTTTCGAGGGCTATCTCTTCCCGGACACCTACCTGATCGACCCCGCAGCCGGTGTGCGCGGGTTGATCAAGGAGCAGCTGGACCAGTTCGGGGTCGTCTTCTCGGCCGACCTGCGTGCCCAAATAGCTAAAGCCACGGCGGCGCGCCCGGCCGAGAGCATCCAGTCCATCGTTATCCTCGCGTCAATGGTGGATCGGGAAGCCAACACGGCGAGCGACCGCGGCAATGTGTGCAGCGTCTATTACAACCGGTTGAAAATAGGCCAGCATCTCGGCGTCGACGCGACGCTGCTCTACGCATTGGGCAGACTCACGCCCGGGCCTGCTGGAAGCGAGCTGAATCTGAACTCGCCGTACAACACTGGCGAGCAATACGGCCACAGCGGCCTCCCACCCGGGCCGATCAGCAACCCAGGCAAAGCGGCGCTATTGGCGTGTATCAACCCGCCGCAGACGCAGTACCTGTACTACTTCACCGACACGCAAGGTGTCACGCACTTCGAGACCAACGACGCCGACTTCGAGCGCGACAAGGCGAAGTATGGTGTGAGCGGAAGCTGAAGGTATTTCTCCTCGGCCACGACATCTCCTACTCGCGAAGCCCCGACATGCACAACGCGGCGTTTCGCGCAATCGGCCTGGACTGGACGTACGAGCGGCTCGACGTTTCGCCCGGCGACCTCCCAACTGCGCTGAAGGGTCTGCGGCAGCCGGATGTGGCCGGCGCCAACGTCACGATTCCGCACAAGCAGGCGGTCATGCAGCACATGGACTCCATCGACCCAGAGGCCGTGAGGGCCCGAGCGGTCAACACCATCGTCCGCGACGGTGACCGGCTGGTTGGGTCGAACACCGACATCGCGGCGATTCGCTCGGCCATCGAAAGCGTCGGCCTGGAGCCAAAAGGCGCGAAAGCGGTCATCCTCGGCGCCGGCGGATCGGCTCGGGCGGCGGCGGTGGCCCTGGAAGGCGCTCACATCACATTTGTATCGCGACACCTGGAAGCCGCCAATGTGCCTGGCAGGGCCATCGCCTGGGACGATGTATCGCTCCATGCGCTCACCAGGTCGGCCGATGTTCTCGTCAACGCCACACCGCTCGGCCGGCGAGACGAGATGCCGATCAGGCCCGCGGCGCTCCCGCGCGAGGGGGCGGTCATCGACCTGGTCTACGTCACCGGTGGGACTCCGCTCGTGCGCAAGGCGCGTTCGCTTGGGCTCCGCACCGCGGACGGCTGGGAGATCCTCCTCGCACAGGGCGCCAGGTCGTTCGAGGCCTGGACCGGCCGCTCCGCGCCAGTGAGCTCGATGCGCGACACTCTTCAGCCGTGAATGCCGACGGCTCTGTGCTCATCGCCATCGGGTGGACGGTCGTGGGCGCCGCCGCCGGTTGGTTCGTGCGCTGGGGCTCGGTGCGGCTCGCGCGGTTGGAGGATCTTGAGCCTGGCCACAAGCGCTGGCAGGTCTTTGGGCCACCGATTCTCTGTGCCCTTCTGTTCGGAATCTTCGCGGCAGATATGAGCACGTTTCCAATGCTCGTGCTCCGCAGCGTGTTCGTGCTCGTGCTGGTGCAGGTGATCTTCTTCGACTTCGAGCATCGCCTGATCCTCGATCGGGTGATGTTTCCGGCCATGGGCCTGGCGCTGGTGGTGAGTCTATTCGGCCATCCGTGGTGGGCGGGCATCGCCACCGGCCTGGCAGCGGGCCTGGCGTTCTTGCTCTTGGCCCTGGCCGGTGCGGCGATCTTCAAAGCCGAGGCGCTTGGGTTCGGCGACGTCAAGCTCGCGTTGTTCATGGGCTTGCTGCTGGGCCCACTGCCCACCGGGCAGGCGCTCTTCTACGGGGTGTTGCTGGCCGGCCTCGTTTCTGTGGGCTACATCATCTGGCGTCGCTCGATGAAAGGGTCGATCGCTTACGGACCTTACCTGGCAGCCGGGACGCTGATCGTGCTCTTCCTCGATCGAGGCTTGCCACTTTCCTCTCCTTAGTCAGGGAGAATAGGCGGCCATGAGCAACCTTCTACCCGGCGAGAACCTTGTCCTCAAAGACCACCCGCACTGGATCGTCCTCGCCAAGGGGCTCTGGATTCCAGTCGTGCTGCTGGTCGTCGTCGCGGTTGCCGACTTCACGATCCTCGGGCCTGATTACTACTACCAGCCGAACGTGCGAAAGATTCTCAGCCTCAGCGTGATGGCGCTCGCCCTCTTGTGGCTCATCGTGGTGTGGATTCGGTGGCGGTCGACCGCCTACACGCTGACCGACCAGCGCATCAAGATCGAGACCGGGGTCTTCGGCCGCCAGGAGAAGGTCATCCCCATCGACCGGGTCCAGGACTGCACGACCAGGATGTCGGTCACGGGGCGCATGCTGGGGTACGGCCGAGTGGAGGTCGACGCCGCCGGCGCCCAGGGCGCCGAGGTGCTCGACCACCTGCCCAACCCGGGCGCATTCCGCGACCAGGTCTTCATGCAATCGGAGAAGCGGCGAGGCGGCGGGCCGGCGGCTGCGCCGGCCAACCCAAGCGGAGTCTGACGTCGACCAGACCCCTCGCTCTCGTCGGCTTCATGGGTTCAGGTAAGAGCGTCGTGGGGGCGCTGGTGGCTCAACGCATAGAGGCGCCGTTTCACGACCTGGACCGGATGATCGAAGACGAGGCCGGCATGCCGATCTCCGACATCTTCACGAACGGAGGAGAGGCTGCTTTTCGCGCTCTGGAGACGCGTGTGCTTCCGCGTGCGCTGGAACAGGGAGCGGTGGTGGCGCTCGGGGGCGGGACTCTGATCAGCGACGCCAACTGGCGCCTCGTGGCCGACACGTCGGCCACGGTCTACCTGGAGGTCCCCTTCGACGCGATGTGGGAAAGGATTCGGATGCTCACCGGGCGGCCGCTCGCTTCGGGTCGCTCGCGCGAAGAGCTTGAGTTGCTCTTCGAGCGGCGCCGGCCCAGGTATGAACAGGCGCTGAATCGGGTTGATGGTGATCGCCCGCCCTCGGTCGTTGCGGATGAGGTGATCAAACTTTGGTCCGCCTGATCCTCGACTCGTCGGCGGGAAGTTACCCGGTCGTCATCGGCAGCAACATCCATCGTGAGCTGCGCGGCGTCGTGACGCGGCTTGATCCGACCGGTGTGGCTATCATCACCGACTCCAACGTCAGGCCCTGGGCCGTGAAGGTCGCCAAGTCGATCAAGCGCGCCGGCCTGAAGACGGCAATCCACGTGGTCCCGGTGGGCGAGCGGTCGAAATCCATGAGCCAGCTCCACGAGGTGCTGGCGTTCCTCGAGCGCCAGCGCATCGATCGGGGCGGTTGCGTGATCGCCGTGGGGGGCGGCACGGTGGGGGACCTTGCGGGTTTCGCGGCCGCCGTCTGGCAGCGAGGCATTCGCCTGGTGGGTGTCCCGACGACGCTCTTGGCGATGGTCGATTCGAGCATCGGGGGGAAAACCGGCATCAATGGCACCCGCTCCAAGAACGCCATCGGCGCCTTCTGGCAGCCGTCGGCGGTCATAGCTGACCTTGCGTGTATCGAAACGCTGCCCACGGCCACTTATCGGGAAGCGTTCGCCGAGGTTGTAAAGTACGCCGTTGCCATGGACCGGGGCCTGTTCGATCTCCTGCAAAAGGAACGCCCGCGCCTTCTCGATGCTGACCGTGCGATGCTCGAGCGGGTCGTATTTCGCTGCGTCGCGGCGAAGGCGCTCATCGTCGCCAAGGACGAGCGCGAGAGAGGACGGCGAGCGATCCTCAACTATGGACACACTGCCGGCCATGCGCTCGAGGCGGCGAGCGGCTTTCGCATCTCACACGGTCGGGCGGTCGCGTTCGGCATGCGAGTTGCGGCCCGGATCGCCCTGTCTATGGACATGTGCAGCAAGCGGCTCGTCGAATCCCAGGACGCGCTCCTCACCTCGTATGGGCTGCCGGATAAGGTGCCTCACGTCGACCCGGCCCGCCTCCTGGCCGCGATCCCACGAGACAAGAAGGCGCGGCGGGGCAGGGTCGCGTGGGTCATGCCCCGCCGGCTGGGCCACGCTGAGATTGGCCACGAGATTCCCTCCGCACTCGTGCGGCGGGTCGTGACGCGAGCACTCGGATGAAGCGGATCGTCATCGTCAACGGCCCAAACCTGAACCTGCTCGGGAAGCGGGAGCCGCACATTTATGGCACGCGTTCACTGGCCGACCTGGTCAAGACCGTGCGCGCCAAAGCGCGCCAGCTGGGCGTCACCGTGAGCGTTTTCCAGAGCAATGACGAGGGCGCGATCATCGATTTCCTGCAGAAGGAAGCCCCGGGGGCGCTCGGGATAGTGATCAACCCGGGAGCTCTTTCGCACTACTCGCTGGCGCTTTTCGATTGCCTCCAGGCGCTGGAGGTCCCAACCGTCGAGGTCCACCTCTCGAACATCCACGCGCGCGAGGAGTTCCGGTCGAAGAGCGTGACCGCCCGAGCTGCGCGAGGCGTGATCACGGGGCTGGGTTTCGCGGGTTACGGACTGGCGATGCAGTACCTGGCTGAGCTGTGATCTCAACGAGCGACTTTCGCAACGGGACCATGTTTGAGATGGATGGCCAGCTGCTCCAGGTCGTCAGCGTTGAGCACATCAAGCTGGCTCGGGCAGGCGCCGTCATCAAGGCGAAGCTGCGCAACCTCCTGACCGGGTCGATCTTCGAGCACAGCTTCCGGAGCGGCGACAAGTACAAGACGGTCCGGATCGACAAGAGCGAGGCGACATATCTGTACGCAGACGGCGCACACCACTACTTCATGGACACGCAGACGTACGACCAGGTGCCGGTCGATGAAGACCTCCTCGAATCGGTGCTCCCGCTCTTGAAGGAGGGAAGCGTGGCCCACCTTCTGCGGTACCAGGACCGGCTGATCGGTGTCGAGCTGCCGATCAACGTGGAGCTGAAGGTGCTTTCGACCGATCCGGGATTCAAGGGCGACACGGTTTCGGGTGGGACCAAGCCCGCGAAGCTCGAGACCGGGGCAACGATCCAGGTTCCCCTCTTCATCCAGCCCGGTGACTTGATCCGGGTGGACACCCGAACTCAGTCCTACATGGAAAGGGCGTAGCGACGGTCCTAGGCGGTAGCATGCCCCTGATGGCTCAGAACGGCTCGCTGGGGGCGGTCCGCGTGGCCAACGAGGTGATCGCCAGCATCGCGGCACTTGCCGCGTGTGAGGTCGAAGGCGTCGAAGGCATGGACGAGACGGCCGCGCGACATTTTGGCGACTGGGTTCGCCGCCAGTCCGCGCACCGTGGCGTCCGCGTGCACATCGAGTCCGATCGCTCGATCCACCTCGAGGTCTTCATCACGGTGGAGTCGGAGGCAAAGCTGGCCGAGGTTGCCGGCTCGGTCCAGACCAATGTCGTCGAAGCAACCGAGCGCATGCTCGGCCTGGAAGTGGGGGAGGTCAACGTCTTCGTTTCCAGCGTCGCCTTCGGCCACTAGGACCGTTGCTTGGGTAAGCGACACCAGGCCAGGGAGCTGGCGCTCAAGACCCTGTTCCAGCTCGAAGGCGCGGAAGACGACCCCGAAGAGGTCTTGCGCTACCACGCTTTCGAGGGTGCCGCGACGCCAGACGTAGCGAATTTCGCATTGCAGCTTGTTAACGGGGTGCTCGCCAACCGAGAGAAGCTCGACTCGATTCTCAGCGAGGCATCCGACCACTGGAAGCTCGAGCAGATGGCGAAGGTCGACCGGGTCATCCTTCGGATCGCGGTTTACGAGATCGCGATCGACCGCCACGTTCCGACCAAGGCCGCGATCAACGAGTCAATCGAGCTCGCGAAGACATTCTCTGGCGAGGAGGCAGGCCGCTTCGTGAACGGCATCCTGGGCCGGGTCGCCGCGACCGCGACGCCAGGAGGTGAGCCTGGAGATGCCCACCGGCCGGCCCTCCGGTCCCAACTCCCTTAGGACGTGGGCACAGCACGCCCAGTCGAGGCCGCGCGCTTCGAGGAATTGCTCACCACCCTCGAGAAGACCATTGCCGAGCTGGCGAGCGGCACAGCCCCTCTCGAGGAGCTGGTCGCCGCGCACCAACGGGCCGTCCGTCTTCTCGCCGAGGCGACCTCCCGTCTCGACGAGCTGAAAGCTCGCGCCGACCAGACCGCCCGATCGTTAAACAGCCCCCTGGACTCCGAGGTTTCGCCGTCAGTTCGTGGGACCCCCGGGTAAGGGCGTGAAGTTTATTCTCGCCCCGGTGTTGGCCTGGGCGATCGCCCAGGCGGCCAAGGTGATCCTCACCTCGATGCGACAGCGAAGGCTGAACCTGCGCGTCCTGGCGGAGACCGGTGGAATGCCCAGCAGTCATGCCGCAATCGTGATGGGCATGACCACCGCGGTCGGTAAATATGCCGGCGTCTCTTCCGCTGCATTCGCGATCGCCCTTATCTTCTCGTTCGTGGTTATGTACGACGCGGCAGGGCTACGCCGGGCCGCCGGCCGGCAGGCTGCCGTCCTGAACCGCCTGGTCGAGGACCTGGTGCACATGCGAGGAATGCAGGAACAGAGGCTTCGCGAGCTGCTCGGTCACACACCGGTCGAGGTGGTGGTCGGCGCCATGCTCGGCGTCGGCGTCGGGCTGATCCTCTGAAGGCGATGACACGTCTTGACGTGATGGTGGCGAGAAACGGCCTGGCCGAGTCGCGGGAGCGGGCGCAGGCGCTGATCATCGCGGGCAAGGTGCGGGTTGCGGGGGAAACGGTGCGGCGGCCAGACCGCTCCATCAGCGACGACGCCGCCATCTCCGTCGAGTCGGACCCGGATTTTGCCAGCCGCGGCGCATTGAAGCTGGGCCCCGCTCTCGATGGCTTCGAGGTTGATCCGCGAGGCCGAATTTGCGCAGATGTCGGTGCCTCGACAGGAGGGTTCACGGACGTGCTGCTCCGGCGCGGCGCTGCGAAGGTGTTCGCGATCGACGTCGGCCGCGGCCTAATCCATTGGCGCTTGCGCCAGGACCCCCGGGTCGTTGTGATCGAGCGAGTTAACGCTCGCGATCTCACGGCCTTCCCAGAACCCGTGAGCCTCATCGTGGTCGACGTGTCGTTCATCAGCCTGGAGAAGGTGCTGCCGGCCCTACGCCGAGCCGCGCCGGACGCGGAGGTGGTGGCGCTGTTCAAGCCGCAGTTCGAGGTCGGCCGGACGGAGGTGGGGAAGGGTGGCATCGTGCGCGACCCGGTCGCGATCGAGGTGGCACTCCGGCGATTCAGAGAATGGTGCCCCGCGAATGGCTACGAAGTTGCGGGCGAGGCGCCATCTGCGGTGACCGGGGCGGGAGGCAACCAGGAATTCTTCCTCCGTCTGGTATGCAGACGCGATCCATGAGTCGCATCAAGCCCGCGCCCGCGGGCGACATCTGCATCCTTCTTGGACCGCGCGCCGAGCAGTCCGTGGTCCAACGCGCCGTCGCTGTTTTGAAGCAGCGCGGCGTCGATGCCTGGGTAGCCCAGCGCGATGACCCAGTGAGCTCGATCATCGCCCGTCTCAAGGGCGCGGCCCTGGTCGTGACGCTTGGCGGTGACGGCACGTTTCTCGCCGGCGCTCGCGTCGCCGCGCCGCGAGGCATTCCTCTGCTGGGTGTCAACCTCGGCCGCCTCGGCTTCCTAACCGAGGTGGAATCGGACCAGCTCGAGGAGGGTCTGACGCGGTTCCTCGACGGCGCCTACCGGATCGAAGAGCGGACCATCCTGCAGGTGACGCTCAGCCGCGGCGGGCGGGCCGTCACGCGGTCGATCGGCCTGAACGAGGTCGTGGTCGATCACTCGGGCGAGGCACGCATGCTGCGAGTCGAGATCGACGTCGGCGGCCAGGCGGTCGGGGTCATCGATGCCGACGGCGTCATGGTCGCGACAGCGACCGGTTCCACGGCTTACGCGCTCGCCAGCGGTGGACCGATCCTGGTACCGACGCTTCGCGATCTGGTCCTCGTCCCCATGAACCCATTCGCCCTCACCGTACGCCCGATCGTCTTTCCCCCTGGCCAGGACATCACCCTGTCGGTCCTGCGCGGGCCCGGCGAGATGCGGATCGACGGCGGCCGTCGCGGACGGGCAATCGCGACCGGAGACACGGTCCGCTGCGGGTCCCATCCTCGCCGCCTGAAGGTGGTTCGATTCGGCCCTCCTGAGGAGTTCTACCGGCGGTTGGGCGACAAGCTTGGGTGGGGCCGGCCGCTGGTACCTATGAAGTAGTGCTGAAAGAGCTGCGAGTCCGTGATCTGGCGCTGGTCACGGACTGTCGGGTCCGCTTCGGGTCCGGCCTCAACCTGCTCACCGGCGAGACTGGCAGCGGCAAGTCGCTCATCGTCGACGCGTTGAGCCTGACGCTGGGTGCGAGGGGCGGCGCCGACCAGGTCCGCCATGGAGCCGAGCGGGCCACGGTGGAGGGCGCCTTCGAATCCGGCGGGGCGGCGCTGGTGCTGCAGCGTGAGCTGGGCAAGCGCAGCAGTGCTCGAATCGATGGCCGGCCTGCGAATCCCGGCCAGCTGCGCGAGCTCGGTCGCAACCTCGTCGCCTTGCACGGTCAGCACGAGCACCACGCGCTGCTTGACAGCGACACGCAGACGGAGCTGCTCGACGGGTACGCGGGAGCGCTCGAGATGCGCGCCGCGGTGACCGTGAGTCACGGGACGTGGATCGATGCCGGCAACAGGGTTCGCGATCTCGAGCAACTTCGCTCGCGCGGGCAGCGCGAACAGGAGTACATGCGCTGGCAGCTGGAAGAGCTCCGCTCAGCCGATCCGCGACCGGGCGAGGACGAGGAGCTTTCGGCCGAGCGCGCAGCAGCCAGGCATGCGGCTCGGCTCGCGCAGCTCGGACAGCTGGCGATCGACGCGCTGCACGAGGATGGCGTGGCGCGGGCGGCCGCGGCAATCCGCTCTGCGGCCGATCTCGACCCACGGCTCGGCCAGCATGCATCGCGACTGGAGACGCTTGCGGAGGAGTCGTCGGACGCGGCTGCGGAACTCAGGCGTTACGGCGACGTGCTGGATTCCGATCCGCGGCGGCTGGAGGCGGTCGAATCTCGCCTGTCGGTGCTCGACGGGATCAAGCGAAAATACGGCGGCACGCTGGAGACTGCGCTAGAGGAGCGGCGGCGCCTCGAGCTTCAGATCGATGCGACCAAGGACCTCGAGGGGGCGGTCGCAGCCGCGCTGGCGGAACGGGCTGCATCTCGCGCTGACCTCGAGGCCGCCGCCGGGCGCCTGACCAAGGCGCGCCAAGCGGCCGCGCGACGCATGCAGGAGTCTGTTACCCACGAACTGGCCGGCCTGCGCCTGGAGGGCGCGCGCTTCGAGATCGCGCTGCGGCCAGCCGCCGAGCTCGGTCCGTCCGGTGCCGAGGGCGCGGAGATGATGTTCTCTGCCAACCCCGGAGAGCCTCTCCAGCCGCTCGCACGGGTCGCTTCGGGCGGAGAGCTCGCTCGCGTGATGCTCGCCATCAAGACCGTCGGCGCCGATGCTGACAAGCTTCCGACGCTGGTGTTCGACGAGGTCGATGCCGGGATCGGCGGCGAAGCGGCCCTGCAGGTCGGCCTGCGTCTCAAGGCCCTCGGTGCGCGACACCAGGTGCTGGTGGTCACGCACCTCGCGCAGATT
>Ga0208848_1000065_pt1 | contig 19512 bp, 20 predicted proteins | sample NGESurshal072012_2_FD_184455 | JGI IMG/M metagenome (GOLD analysis project Ga0208848, IMG submission 184455) | Arctic peat soil microbial communities from Barrow, Alaska - NGEE Surface sample 210-1 shallow-072012 (SPAdes) | ecosystem: Environmental > Terrestrial > Soil > Wetlands > Peat ... | reverse complement strand
TGCCCAACTTGAGCGTTACGGGATGATGATTCTTATTGGCTTACTTATTGTCCTACCTCTGTTGGGTTCGCAATTGGGAGTGGACCTTAGCTTCGTGTCACATCTTCTCTCAATCTCAACGGGCTCCGTTATCAGACTTATCCTTCAATTGACCGGCAATATGTAGTTCCCGACGCTATCACACAGTGGCGCGCCTGCCTTGTCAGCGCAATAACATCGGCACATGATTGATGCGTACGAGCATACAACATCCAGGGAGGATCTTATGCCGACATTCATGCTATCGCTCAAATGGACTGACCAGGGAATTCGCGGAATCAAGGATGCGCCGAAACGCGTGCAAGCAGTGCGGATCTAGCCAAGAAGGTTGGCGTCGAGATCAAGCATCTTTATCTCACCGCAGGCGACAGCGATCTCGTCCTCTTCGTCGATACACCGAACGGCGATAATGTCGCCAAATTCGCTTTCGCGCTCGGCTCGCTTGGCAATGTGCACACTCGCACTGGTCGCGCATGGTCGGAGGCGGAATTCATGAAGATCGTCTCCGAGCTGCCCTGAACGGCGTTGCTACGGCGCAACTGTTGTGCAGTGAATTGATCGAAAAAAATCGAGAGGGCGCTCTTGGGACAAAGGTCAGAGGCTGCTCTTTTTTTAGAGGGTGATGCCTCACACACTGCCCAAGCGCGCCCGCTCGGTTCGCGCATCGAAGATAGCTCCGAAGCCCCTCAGCAAAAAGCTTTTTCAACACACATCAAAAACAAAACTGAGAACCGCAGCAAAATCTTTGACTTGAACCAGACAACACCACTGACCCGTTTTCTGCATGGCTGGTCACGGGCTTACGCGATAATGCGCATGGTCATGCCGCAGATCGAACCTAGTCCAACTAACAAGCTGGACGCATTCGCTCCCCAGCCCCTGTGTCCAGCTAAGATTGACCCCAGCGGTGTCCCCCCTCTGGGGTCATTTTCTTAATTTTGTGTCGCTAATTGTTGACGTCAGTCCCTGGCGGAATGATTTCATCTTCAGTAAAAATTCGAACAAAGGAGCGTCCGCATGAAAATGAAGAAGCCACCCCTTGTAATGAAAGAAACAGCAGGTGAGCAACCTGCGAGCAACGGTACAACGAGACCAAAAAATCCATTAGCCAATGTTCTGCCGACCGAGGGCTATGTCCTCGAGGTCGATGGCAAGTTCAATTCGGAATACGAGAGCTCAGAAGCGGCGTTGAAAGCAAGCTTGGAGCTAAAGAAGAAATATCCCCATATCCAAGTTAGAGTGTACGAAGCGAAGGAGCGAACGCGGACGCCTGTCGAGCTCTCTGAGCAATCAGAAAAGAAAACAGTAGCCATATTATGATTGATGCCTGCGGAACGTAAGCAGCGGCGAACGTTTCATGAAGTTCTTATCTTTCAACGTTTTTTGGGAACAATAACATGAGCGATTTTGACGTTAAGGTCAGCGGCACGGAAGTGACCGTCACGAACCTAAAATACAAACATAAGTGGGTGTTTCCTCGCACATTGGCTCCACAGTATCTCGGTAGCCCAAGCATTTACGAAAATCTGAGAGCCGATAGCGGATTTGCGCGTTTCGATGCCGATGCCCGAAAGGCTGCCATGGAAGCGTTAAAGGAAGTGGTGGCGGCATAGTCACTCCACCGAAAGGACAACGTGATGGCAAAAGGATATTGGGTCGTGTCGGTCGATGTTAACGACCCCGAGGAGTATAAGAAGTATGTTGCTGAAAACCGCAACGCGTTCCGCAAATATGGTGCTCGGTTCCTCACACGGGGTGGCAAGTCAAAGATTGTTGAAGGCAACGGACGATCACGTCTTGTGGTCATTGAATTCAAAGACTACGAAACCGCGCTTGAGTGTTATCGCTCGCCTGAATATGCCAAAGCGATGGAGCTCCGTAAGGACTGTGCTGCGGCTGACTTCGTTATCGTCGATGGTTATGACGGTCCGCAGCCAACGGACGGGTAGATGATGCTTAGTATGCCTAAAAGCGAAAAGCCCGAATAGGCGCGACAATGCGAATAAAGCTCAATGGGTACCAAGGGATTGGTATCTTGGTGTCGGTAATTTGGTTTATTGGTGTTGCGGGATACACGGGATACATTTTGTACAATGAAAAACAAGACGATGTTTTATACGGCAGGTTTGCTGAAGTTAGGAGCCTATGTGAACAGAGTGTGAAAGATCCATTGAATCCAAACGCAGAACTTGACCCTTCTATTTCAGTTAGAAAACGGTGTTTTAATGAAGCGCGTTCGAGCTTTGCTAAAAATATGCTCGCAATTAATTTCGGAACGGTCGTTTTTGGTTGGTTAGTTGTGTGGCTTGGGATTGTAATTACCCGATGGATCAGGCGGGTGTCCGTGTAATCACAACGCAATCGCTATTAGCTTTTCATACACTCGATCATTTTGGCGACGCATGCGTGAGATCACCATTGCTAATGCAGGACAATCAATCATTCAAACACAGCGTGGGCAGGGGACATCACCGCAGGTGATCGTAAATTCCTTCGCTGAATGGTATCGGAAGCTCGGATTTGTGGGATGTTCAAGCCACAGCGGTAGGCGTAGTTTCATTACGCAAGCAGCTCGAAAAGCGAGTTTGGTTGGTGGTTCGTTGCGCGATGTTCAGGCGTTAGCGGGACATGCGTCGTTGAGCACAACATCGCGTTACATTGAAACTGATAACGAGGCGCAGCAAAAATTAGTGAATATCGTTTGATCGGGGAGATGGCGTTATGACGGGACAAAAAATAGCCGAACCTTTGAAGGAAGAAAACGCGGAGTTGGGGAAAATAAAGCCTGCAAAACGCCAAGGTCAGGCTGCAACACCAATGATTGATAAGATCATAGGAAGATGCAAAGCGGATAGAAGAGCGATTGCGATGCTTGACGAGGATCAAAAGGAATATCTGCGAAGGAATGCAAAAGCGTTTTTAGCGGCACGAATAAAAAAAAAGAATAGACGTGACAAGTAAAAAAGTTGGAATACGAACTATTCAAAAACTAATGGGGCATCGCAACATCGGAACAACGGCGCTATGGCCACTATATTGTGATGTATTTGACGAGACTGTGAGAAATGCGGTCGAGTTGGTGTGAGAAAAATAGGGGGAAAGATGTCTATCCAAACAACGAAAGGGCCAAATGAAAAATACTGTCTCGAGTGCGGGTCGATCATAAATGCCAAAGCGGAAATTTGCCCTAACTGCGGTGTTAGACAAATGCCTGTTCCTACTGCTATCGGCATTTCATCAGCGAGTGGCAAGAATCGGCTTGTGGCTGCTATTTTCGCAATTCTGCTTGGTGGCTTGGGCATTCATAAATTCTATCTTGGGCGTATTGGCCAAGGAATCATCTACCTACTTTTTTGTTGGACATTCATTCCTATGTTGATTGGACTTATCGAAGGCATCGTCTACCTGACCATGACCGACGATAAGTTTAACGCCAAGTACGGCTAAATAAGTCTGATCGAATATCATGAGTGAAAGCAAAGGGCAGGGAGCGTTTCAAAATGACTGAAATGTCATTGGCGGAGTTGAAACGAGTTCGATTGCGGCTTCAAAAAAGAAAGGCAAAATCAAAGCGTAGAAATGCTACATCGAGTGGCTCGACCGAAGCGTCAGCCTGATTCATCGCGGCCACGATATAAAGATCCTCTGGCAGCGCGTAGGAGATCAATTCGCCGCTTCGGCGATTTGCGCGGGGGCCATGTTACGTGACGTCCCGGCCACAGTAACGGCAGACTTTTGCTGCCGATTTGCTCGTCTCCGCGATGGGGGAATAGCGGACATTGGCGGATTTTCGTACGCGATGGGTCGGTCGCTATTGACCGTGCAGCGAGGCTAGCTGCCATTCCAGCGGGTGAGAGTCCCGCCAACAGAGATGCTATGGGGCGGCGGCGAGGATATTGTATCCATCGGCGCTGATGTGAACCGATGGAGCGCCCCATGCAGAAGTTGAATGACCTGAGCCGATGCCTCACCCCCCTCCAACCGGACGGCACGCTGATCGCCGTCATCGAAATGAGTCTCTCGAGTTGGCTCGTTGCGGGCATCGTACCTGGCGGCGAGCGTCAGCCGTTGAAGAAGCTCGCCGTCGATGAGAACGCATTGCTGAAGCTGCTGCATCGCTGGCGGGAGGAAGCGGAGAAAGCAGGACGCAGGATCGAGCGCATTGCAGTCGCCTTCGAGGCCGGCCGTGACGGCTTCTGGCTGGCGCGCTGGCTCAGGGCACGCAGCATCGAGGCCCACGTCATTCATGCATCGAGCGTAGCCGTGTCGCGTGAACATCGGCGCGCGAAGACCGACCGTCTCGACACCGAGCTGCTAAAACGCGCCTTTCTCGGCTGGCTACGCGGCGAGCGTGATCATTGCAAGATGGTCGCGATCCCGACGATCAATGATGAAGACGCTAAGCGGCCCAATCGCGAGCGCGAGAGCCTCGTCGGAGAGCAAAGTCGGATCGTCAACCGAATGAAGGCAGCGTTGGTTCGGCTTGGCATCCGCGGCTTTAATCCCAAGCTAAAAAGGGCCGCCGAACGCCTTGAAGATTTGCACACGCCAGAGAGCGAGCCAATACGCACCGTTCGTACGAGTGCCAGAGAACTCACCTGGCTGGATTGGCCGAGCGCTCGATGGCGGCGCCGTTGGCATCGTCGTCCCACATATAGATTCTGCGGCAGACGCGAAGCGCGCCGTCGACGCCGCGCGCTATCCACCCATTGGATTCCGCTCGTTATCGGGGTTGCTGCCGCAATTTGGCTACCGAGCGTTGCCGGCGCGCGAGCAGATGGCGCAATCAGAGGCGTTGACCTTCCTTGTTGGCATCATCGAAACCAAAGAAGCCATCGAACAGATCGACGCGATTGCTGCTGTGCCGGGTGTCGACGCGCTGCAGGTCGGTACCAGCGACCTTTCAGTTTCGTTGGGTGTTCCGGGCGAGCTCGACCATCCACGCGTACAAGATGCGGTTCGGCTTACAATCAAAACGTGCAGTCGCCACGGCAAGATTGCCGCGGTCGGTGGTGCGTATCAACCGGACTGGTTGAGGCTCTATGCCGGCATGGGCGTGAGGATGTTGTTGGTAGGTAATGATTTGTCGCTGTTAGTGGGTGCGTTGCGTGAACGGGCCTCTTTTGCCGGCAGGCTCGACACGGATGGCAAAGCTTAGCGCGCGAAAATTTACGCTTCGAAACGATTCAAATGCCGTTAGTCAGAACGCGCCACAACGCCGCGTTGGACCCGCTTGACGCGCCCGCTCGATACGCTTTTTATGATAAAAAGCGCGCTAACTAACAATTTGTCGCTCCTTCCGTTCAATTCGCGGCCGGAGCGACCACAATAAGAACGGGAGGATGTTTTATGCAACGGTTCCCATTACTTCGGCACGTTTTTGCAGGCATTGCGGGCGCCATCCTCGGCGTCGCCGGCCTCGGCAGTGCCGCGCATGCGCAGATGAAGGAAGTCACCTTCATCGTCGTCAACAATCTGTTCAGCACGCCGGCATTTGTTGCCGCCGAAAACGGCTATTGGGCGCAACAGGGACTCAACGTAAAAATAAAACTTACCGCGAGCGGCCGCCAGGTCACGCAAGCGCTGCAAGCCGGTGAGGCGCAGTTCGGACACGCCGCGCTGTCGACAACGGTCGCATCGGCCCGGGCCGGCGGCAACATGCTCACCGGCGTGATGCCTTATTTTAATGCAGCCGAGTACATCGCGCTCGGCGGTCGCGCGATTATCGGCCGCAAGGATCGCGGCATCGACGCCGCCAATCCCAAAAGCATGGAAGGCAAAAAGATCGGCTATCTGCGTGGCAGCACCAATGACGTCTATCTGCGCCAATGGTTCAAGAAGAATAAGCTCGACATCAGCAAGTCGACCTTGATCAATCTGCCCGTCGAGGACATGCCGATTTCGGTCACGCAAGGTGACGTGGACGCGGTGGTTCCGTGGGAGCCGTATTCGGCCCAGGCGATCCGCCAACTTGGACCCAATGCGGCCATCGTCAGTCGGGCAGAAGAGGGCCTTGTCTCCGACGTCGTCGGCGTCGTCGCCCACCAGGACTGGATCAGCAAGAACTATGATTTGCTGGAGAAATTTTCGACCGGCGTCGCCCAGGCGGCACAATTTATCCGGCAGAACCCTCGCAAGGCCGCGGAGATTGACGCGCGTTACATCGACGGAATGAACATCGAGGATGCTGTTGAGGGCTTCAAGACGCTGCACTGGGATCCGCGAATGTCGGTTTGCACGATCGAGGGCACCGTCGCCGCCGGAAATGGTATGATAAAGGATGGCCTGATCAAGCAGGACAAGCCGTTCGTGGCGAGTGACTTCATCGACATGACCGTGCTCGACCGCTTACAGCTGAAGCATCCAGAACTGTTCTCTGACCTGCCGCCGCTGCCCAAGACGGTGGACCAGTGCAAAGGCAAACTCGCAAGTTGAGCGCCTGAACCTACTCGGTGCGAGCGGCCACGATATCTTGGCCGCTCGCGTTATATTGGAAAAGACGATGGACGCTGCCGCTAACGCCGAGAAAATCGCCGTATCTGGCTTCCGCCACTTCTTCGACACCGAAGATGGGCCGGTACAGGCGACCGGCGTAGTCGACCTGAAGATTCGCGCCGGCGAGTTCGTCACTTTGGTCGGGCCCAGTGGCTGCGGCAAGACCACACTGCTCAAGGCGATGGCCGGATTCATCCGTCCGACCGAAGGCACGATTCACTGCGACGGTAAACTGGTGACTAAGCCGGGCCGCGAGCGCGGAGTAGTATTCCAGGAACTTGCAATCCTGCCGTGGCGCACGGTGCGGCGAAACATCGGCCATGGTCTAGAAATCGAGGGTGTCCCCAAAGTCGAGCGGGAGGAAAAGGTAACTCGGCTGATCGACCTGATCGGTCTTGGCGGTTTTGAGGACCGCTATCCGCATGAATTGTCTGGTGGCATGCGCCAGCGCGTCGCCGTCGCGCGGACCTGGGCCGCCGACCCTGACGTGATCCTAATGGATGAACCGTTCGCGGCGGTCGATGCCATGACTCGCCTGACGTTGCAGGAAGAGCTTGGTCGGCTATGCGTGGCGACGCGCAAGACTGTGTTCTTTATTACGCATTCAGTCGACGAAGCGGTATTCCTCGGCGATCGCGTGCTGGTGATGACGCGCAGACCCGGCACCATCAAGGCGGAAATCGACATACCGCGCCGTGCTGCCGGCGGTCGCGACTGGGAAAGCTTCACCACCGATGTCGAAATGCAGGGGATCGCCGAACGCGTCCTAAAACTGGTACGCGCCGAACGCGGCCTGACTCCAGCCGAGGAGGCGCGCGCGGCTGCAGGTGCCGGCGCATGAGCCTGGTCAGCGTACAGCACGCGCCTGCCGCCAGACCGATCCCGGTGCCGACCGGATGGGCTATCGCCGCGCGTCAATTGCGTAGCGTCAAGATCCTGTTCCCCTTCATCGTGCTGGTTGCGATCTGGTGGGCCATCCAGGCGGCCGGTAATTTCCCCGACCGTGTGCTGGTGTCGCCGCAACGCGTGTTCGATACCATGGTTTTGCTCATCAGCCGTGGTGTGATCGCCGAATATGTCAGCACCAGCCTGAAGATCATCGGGATCGCTACCGCGATCTCGATCGTGGTCGGCGTGCCGATCGGTTTCGCCGTTGGCGCCAACCGCTATGCGGCGCGCTCGCTTGAAGGTTTTCTGCGTTTTCTGCAAGGCGTGTCCGGCATCGCCTGGCTGCCTTTGATCATCATCTGGTTCGGCTTCACCCACGCCACGACGCTGGCGGTGGTGGTTTATACGCTGATCGTCCCGATCATTTTCAACACCATGATCGGTACGCGCGCGATCCCTGAACATTACGGCCTGGCGCTGCGCTCGCTCGGCGCCGGCCGACTGCGGCTGATCACAGACGTCTATCTGCCCGGCGCGTTGCCGAGCATCGTGGTCGGGCTGCGCCTCGGCATGGGCTACGGATGGCGCGCGCTGATCGCCGCGGAGATGCTCGTCCGCCAAGGCGGCCTGGGCGATCTAATTTTCGGCGCGCGCACCTCGGGCCAGATCGACCGCATCATCGGCGGCATGATCATCATCGGCACGCTCTATCTGCTGATCGACCGCCTGCTGGTGCAGCCGATCGAGAACTTGACCATTGCGCGCTGGGGAGTTCTGCGCAAATGAGTGTGCAAGCCACGCCCATCGCAACCACATCGACCGCCCGCCGCGCGCTAGGCCGGCTAGCCTGGACATTGGTTCCGGCCGCGCCGTTCGTGATCGTAACGCTGATCTGGATCATGGCGACGGGAATTCTAAATCCGTCCAAGGAAACCTTGCCGCCGGTCACCGACGTGCTCGCGTCGATCAAGGAATTGGCGTTGTCCGGCCAGCTCGCTACCAATGTGGTTGCAAGCCTCTACCGGCTGTTACTTGGCAGTATACTCGGCATTGTCACGGGGTTGATCGGAGGTGTGATCGTCGGCCTTAACCGTAGCCTGGCCGAGTCACTTAATCCCGTTGTGGTCTTTTTCAACGCGATTTCCGGCATCGTCTGGTTACCGTTGATGATTACCTGGCTGGGTATTGGCAACGCTCTCGCCGTATTTCTGATTTGGAATACCGTGTTTTTCATCGTATTCCAGAACGCTGCGCTCGGTGTGCAATTGGTGCCGGAGGTCTACGAGCAGGGCGTGCGCGCCCTCGGCGGCGGCCGCTGGCAGACCATGCGCAGTGTCATCCTACCCGGCGCGCTGCCATATATTCTGACCGGAATTCGAACAGGGCTTGGCTTCGGCTGGCGCGCGCTGATCGCCGCTGAGTTGGTCGGCGCAGCCACCGGCCTCGGTACCATGATCTTCGACGCCGCCGAATATCACCGCTCCGACATCATCGTCGCCGGCTGCCTGATCATTGGGGTGATCGCTATCGTGATGGACCGCTGGCTGCTACTACCGATCGAGCGACGCACGGTGCGGCGCTGGGGCTTGATCGCCGATACCGAAAAGGAGTGATGAGCGATGAGCCTGCAGATAACCACCAAACCGGTTGCGCGTCGCCGCCTTTGGGCGACCGCCGACGGCCGTCGCTTTATCGCCGGCGCGATGGTGCTGGCCGTCATCCTATTCGGGCAGAGCATCTATGGCATGGCGACGGCGTCGGGCCGGCTCGATCCTTCGCTGCGCAACGCCACCAGCCCGAGCAATGTCGTGGTGGTGCTCGACTTCATGCCGGACCGTTTTCACAACGAACGGGTTGCGCAGTACGGCACTTTCGCGGGGCGCGACGGGGCGCTCAACCGGCTGCGACTGCGCTTTGTAAATCCCGACAACCTGCGTGCGCTTTCGAACGTGGCGTGGATATCACGAATCGAGCCGTTCAAGTGACGTCGCGCCAAGTTGCCCTTATGATGCTCGATAGAAGCAAGGATGGAGCGTCGAACCAATGAGCGACGGTGAAGTGCGTCTGGTGCGCGAAGGTGCGGTGGCGACAATTCTGTTCGATCGGCAGGAGGCACGCAACGCCATGACCTGGCAAATGTATGAAGGCCTGGCAGCAGCGTGCGCGCAGCTCAGCAGCGACAAGAGCATCCGTGTAGCAGTCTTTCGCGGCGTCGGCGGCAAGGCCTTCATTGCCGGCACCGACATTGCTCAGTTTTTGGAATTCACCACCGCTGAGCAAGGCGTCGCCTATGAGGCGAAGATGGAAGCCTATCTCGGCGCGCTAGAAGCGCTGCCGATGCCGACGCTCGCGGTGGTCGAAGGCTGGGCTATCGGCGGCGGTCTGGCGATTGCCGCCTGCTGCGATCTGCGCATTGCCTCCACCGGCACAAAATTCGGCGTGCCGATCGCGCGCACGCTGGGTAATTGCCTGTCGGTCGCCAATTATGCGCGGCTGGTGGTGGCGCTTGGCTTGGCGCGCGCCAAGCGCATGTTACTGATGGCGGAAAACATACCGGCCGAAGACGCGCTGGCCGCCGGATTTCTGATGGACGTTGTCGATCCCGCGGCGCTTGACCAGCGCATCGCTGAAATCTGCGACCGGCTGAAGGGGAACGCTCCGGTCACCATGCGAGTCACCAAGGAGGCCATGCGCCGGCTGCAACTGGCTGGCCTGCCGGACGGCGACGATCTGATACGCGCCTGCTACGGCAGCGACGACTTCCGTGCCGGCGTCAAGGCGTTCGTCGAGAAGCGCACGCCGAAATGGAGCGGCCGCTAATCGCGGCCGCCTGACGCCCGACGCCCGAGATTAAAAAACACCCAAAAAGGAAATCCGACAATGCATCCGTTCGAAAAGCAAATGCTGACAGTTGTGCGGCAGAAGGCGATCGGCACCGACACCAGCTATGAGCCGCCGCTGCGCATCGGCTTCGGCATCAGCGACAAGACCGTCGGCGATGTCGCCAACGCCACCATGGGCCGCACCATCCTGGTGCCGGGCGCGGGGCCCAACCCGACGCATTACCACGCCAAGAACGACGTCTGCTGGTACATCCTCTATGGCAAAGTTAAATGCTGGTATTCAAAAAGCGACGGCAGCGACCGCACCGAGGTGATCCTGGAAGGCGGCGACTTCGTCTACGTGCCGTCCGGCGCCATTCACGTCATCTCCAATGCGTCGGAGACCGAAGAGGCATCTTTGATCTTCTGTTATATCGGCGTGCCGAACACCGACGCCGCCGAGACGGTTTGGCTGCCCCATATGAAATAGCACTTCGTCCGCGTGGTCCGTTCATCGCAGGGTACCGATATGTCTGTCATCGATTGTCACCAGCACTTCTGGACATTCGGCAAGCGGGCGCACAAGTTTCCGCCCGCGGTCGGCACGCGGCTCGATCGCGATTTCACGCCCGAAATTCTGCGGCCGCAGCTCAAGAAAGCCGGCGTCGACGGCACCATTTTGGTGCAGGTGCTCAACGAGGTCGACGAAACCTACGAATTCCTCGACATGCAGCGCGAGATCGACTTTGTCGCCGGCGTGGTCGGCTGGGTGCCGCTCACGGATCCCGCGGCCTGCGCGCGTGCGCTTGAAAGCATGAAGCCGCGCGGCAAACTGGTCGGCATCCGCCCGCTGATCGCCTACGAGCCCGACCCCGATTGGCTGCTGCAGCCGAGCGTGCGCGAATCGCTCGGTCTGCTGGCCAAGGCCGGCTTGGTGTTCGAAGCGATCCCGGTGAACGACCGTCAGTTCGAAGCGGTGCTGACGGTGACCCGCGCGATTCCGGAATTGAAGGTCGTGCTCAATCATCTGGGCAATCCGCCGGTGCCGGAAAACGGCTGGGAGCCGTGGGCGACCTACATCGCGCGTGCGGCCGAACTACCCAACATGTCGATCAAGCTCTCGGCCGGGCTGGCGCTAGTGGTCAAATGGAAATGGTCGACCAAGGAAATTCGCCGCTATGCCGACTACGTGCTCGATCTGTTCGGGCCCGACCGGGTGATGGCCGGAAGCAATTGGCCGGTGGTGGAACTCGGCGGAACTTATGCCGAAGTCTGGCACGGCCTCAACGAATTGATCGCGCATCTCAAGCCTACGGAACGCGCAGCCATGCTCGGCGGATCGGCGCAACGCATCTACGGGCTGTAGGCAGCCTTATCAAAACCGAAACAATCGACAAAGGAGCGACCAATGTTCCGCCACATGGCGATCTTGAAATTCAAGCCTGATGCCAAGCAGGCCGATATTGATGCCTATTTCGCGGCGTTCCCCGGATTGATGGCGAGCCTGCCGGTGATCAAGGCCTGGAACATCGGCCGGAATCAGGGCGCGGGTGGCGAAACTCACGTCAAGAAGGGCAGCTTCGCGCCGAACTATGATGTCGGGCTGATGATGGATTTCGAGTCGGGCGCCGACTATCTCAAATACGCCGAGTCGCCCGAGCACCAGGCATTCTTCGCCAAATATTGCGTCCCGATCCTGGCCGAGCGGGTGGTGGCGCAGTTCAAAAAGGACTGAGCTACGTCGTGCGCAGCTAGGGGAGTGACGTCACTTTCTGGGACGGCGGATTTTGGCCACCAATGGAAGTTGGTGTGCTGGGCGATCATGCTGCGATCTTGATGGAGATGGCAGCATCGCGTGCCGACGACGACATCGAGATCGTCGATTGTGTTGAAGTGTTTGTTGGCGAGCGCTTCGTCGACGAGCGGCCAGAGGTGCTCGGGTGGTTGCAGTTCCGGGCTGTAGGCTGGTTGGTAGACGAGCCTGATGCCGTCGGGAACGGCGAGGTTTTCCGGGCCGTGCCAACCGGCGTTGTCGAGTTAAAGCACGATGATGCGGTCGCGCCCCGCGCCGGTGGCGCGTGCGAAGGCTTCGAGCAGCTTGGCGAAGAAGGCTTACGAGCTTGTGATTGAAAATGCCCCAAGCCGCTGGCGCTTGGCTTCGGATCGTTATACTGGCTCGGCCGCGCCTCATTGATGGCCAGTCCCATTGCGCCGCTGCCCTTCCAATCTTCGCCCTTTTCCTCCTCCCGCCATGTGCTAACGTTGCGACACGAGCAAGATGAAAACCAGGAGGGGCGTCATGGTGCATCTGGGGCGACGAGCGTCCGTTTTCGCTGGATTTCTCACACGTCACGTGGGCTTGGGCTGGGGCCGATCGGTCCTCGTCGCCGCCGCCGCCTTGGTGCCGCTCGACGGCGTCTTCGCGCAGCAGGAGCCGATGCGGCCGGGCGAGGCCTTTGTCACCCGCTTCTCCGGCGTCACCGCCGGGCCGGGCGGTGCCATCGTCATCGATCCGCGCGGCACGGTCGGGAGCATCATCGACCTGCGCGCACCCAGCCAGCCGCCCCAGGGCCAGCACTGGATCGACGAGCCGCAGCGCCTGCCGGTGACCGCCGGTGACGTCGGCCAGGTGTTCGGCGTCGCGCTCGACGACGGCGGTCCGCCCAACATCTATCTGACCGCGACCTCGGCCTTCGGCCTGCACCGCACCCCCGACAATGCGCAATGGATGCCGGGTATGTGGGGCCCGGGCGGGCCCGGCGCGGTCTATGTGCTCGACCGCGCCAGCGGCTACCAGCCGCGCCCGTTCACCAAGATCGCGCCCAATGGCCGCGAGAATACCGGCGCCGGTCTCGGCAACATCGCCTTCGACAAATGGAACAAGCAGTTTTTCGTCTCCGATCTCGAGACCGGGATGATCCATCGCATCGGTCCCGACGGCACGGATCGCGGCTTCTTCGACCACGGCACGCAGGGGCGCGCCAACTTTTTGGACATCGAGGCGAAGCAGCCCAAGAGCATGCAGCCGATCCCATTCGACCCTTCCTCGCGCGCGCTGGTCGATTCCTGCCCGACGTCGTTCTCGAGCTCGCCGCAATGCTGGAACTTCGCCGAATCCGGCCGTCGCGTGTGGGGACTGGGTGTCGCGCGCCTCGCCAGCAAGAACGAGGTGCGCCTGTATTACGCGGTTTGGAGCGGTCCCGACTTCGGCTATGCCCCGTGGAGCCCCACCCCGGAGGAGGAGAAACGCAACTCGGTCTGGTCGGTCCGTCTCGGTCCCGAAGGCGCCTTCGATCCCTCCGACGTGCGGCGCGAATTCCTGCTGCCGGACTTCTTCACCAAGCCCGAAGACATGACGCGTGCCGGCTACAGTCGTCCGGTGAGCGACATCAGCTTCCCGCAGTGCGTCGACCGGCCGGTGATGCTGGTCGCCGAGCGCGGCGGCATTCGCAACCTCGGTCTCGGCGCCGATAATCCTTTCGCCACGCCGCATGAAGCGCGCGCGCTGCGCTACGAGCTGACTCCGGACGGTGCCTGGCAGCCGGTCGGCCGCTACGACGTCGGCTTCTACGACCGCAAGACGGACGGCCAGCCCTTCATGCGCGCGAATTGTTCGGGCGGCGCCGCCTTCGGCCTCGGCTACAACATCAACACCTGGGTGGCCGATCCCGGCAAGCCCGACCAGTTTGTCTGGATCACCGGGGATTCGCTGTGCTCGCCCGCCGGCCCCTGCAACCTCGCGGGCGGCTCGGAAGCCGCCGCAGGCGCTCCGCCCGCTCCGCAGCCGGCGGCCCAGCGCGGAGGGAACCGGCGTGCGCAGCCTGCACCCCTGGCCGCGCCGCCGCCCGATCAGCAAGGCGACGATTCCGAGGTGCACGGTCTCGAAGGCGTCGCCGAAAGCGCGGTCGACGAGCTCGCGCCGCAAGGCGCCTTCGCGCCTTATCCGCCCAACGGCGATCCCTATCCGGTCATCGGGCCCAACCAATCCTATCTCATCGACACCGATATCAATGTAGATCAGAACGGTGCGCCGATCCCCGAGGAATTGTCGCGCAACGACGCCACCAAGATCGGCGACATCGCCATCTACGAAATGTGCGCCGGACGTTCGGCCGGTTTCGTGCCGCTGCTGTCGCCGCCTATGGAGGGCGGCCACGCGCCGCAGCTCAGCCACGCGATGTACTACTCGCACGGCCGGCCGCTTAGCCATTTCCGCTTCGGTTCGCACGCGCCGGAATTCAGCCACAGCCGCTGGGGCTCGCACTATCGCATCTGGAGCCACTATCGCTCAGGCTCGCATAATCGCGAGCGCAGTCACACCCGCGCCGGCTCGCACGATCAGCGGCGTAGCCACAGCGTGCGCGGCTCGCACAACCGCGCCATGAGCCACTACACCGCCGGCTCCTGGAACCACGACGAGCGGCGCAGCCATGCCCGCTCCGGCTCGCACAGCGCGGAACGCAGCCATGCGCAGCAGCGCTCGCACAGCCGGGCGGCGAGCCAGCGGGGGCCGGGGGGCGGGACGCCGACGACGACCCACAGGCACACGCGCGCTGAATCGCGCGTCACCGTGCGGCCCATCGAGCGGAAAATCCACACGCCCGCGGTGTTGCATTCCACCGCGGCGTCGCGCGTGCGCGGCACGCGGCAGATCAGCCCGCAGATTCGCAGTGGCCCCGCGGTGCGGACCAGTCCGCGCATCCAGTTGCAGCGGAGGAAGCCGCCACCGGGAGGCGGGGGAACTTTCGTCCGGTGAGGGCACCACGCACATGACCGATGGAGTGAGGAGCGGCGTTCGTCTCGCAGCGGTCGTGGTGGCCCTTGCCGCCGCGACCCGCCTGGCGGTCGCCCAGGGACCGCCGCTGCCCCCGCAGCCGCGGCTCTATACCCATGAGCAATATGTGGAGGAGGCGACGCGCACGACCACGCTTGCGATCGACGATCCGGTCGCCGTGTTCGCCTTCGTGCTGGGCAATCTGCCCGACCGGGTGAAGGTTTATCCGACCGAGAACTATTATTATTTCCGCTTCATCCACGACGGCCGGCAATATGCCGGCAACATCCGCCTCGACGCCAGCGACCGCGACGCCGGCAACGCGCATTTCGCCTATTACGAGGACCTGGCGGAGTGGAAGGACGAGCCGCCGGTCACCCATGTCGTGCTCGACGCCTCCTACGGCGTGACCGTGGAGAAGCTCGACCGTCTCGTCTATCGGGTGTCGTATGGGCGCAAGAGCGTCGTCTTCGCCCTCAACGATCTTTCCGACGTGAGGCCGCCGGCGAGCGTACTCGGCCCAGACGAACGCTTCGTCGGGCCGATCTTCGACGATTCAGCGATCCGTTTCTTCCTCGTCTACAATTCCAAGCTGAAGATCTTTCACTACATCCTCGACGAGACGGTCCCGGTCGCCGAGGATTTGGTGCCGAGCAAGGTCGCCGATCGCATACTGATCGGCCAGCGCACTGGGTTTGCCTATTATCTGGACGACAAGCTCGACCGAAAAATCCTGGTCGGCGTGTTCGAGGGCAATGCGCGGGTGAACAACTATTTCGACGGCCCGTTCGACCAGCTGCCGGACAATTTCCTCGAGGGTGACACGCTGCGGCAGATCATCCTCGAGGTCGAGCCGAGCCTCGCCGGCCAGATCGACCGCTTCGGCGGCTCGCCCGACGGGTCCGACCGCTACCTGATCGCACCCTACGTGAGCTACCGTACCGAGGAAGACCTCAAGATTTTCCGCGATTGCGCGATCAATCCCAAGATCCCGCCGGCGCAATATTACAATTGCTTCGTCGTCGACGAGGATGAGGCTCAAGCCGGCGACGCGGCGCCGACCAAGCTACGGCCGAAGAAAATCCGCAAGTCACGCGTCGCCCATCGGCCCGAGCCGCGACCGTAGCAACCAGGCAAATTAATTTTTATAAAATCATACGGTTTCCGAGTAAATGACTCGGGCAACGCGGATTCCCTTTTTGGGTCGAAGCGGTTACCAGAGCTGAACTACTGATGGACTCACTCTTTCCAAAAATCATATCCGCTGACCTGCGTTTTCGTCGCGTTCAAATTGCTGAATAGCGGCTTACAGTACCGGCTGTCCCTGCCGTAATCTCTATTGATTGGGGAATAACGCCGAATCGGGTGATGCTTCTGCTTAATGAGAGAAATTTTTAACCTGGTCTGGTGGGTGGTTGTTGGGCTTTTTCGATCAAGGGCTTCGCTTGAGGCGGAGATTCTGATCCGAGCAATTTGAGTTTGTTTCGGGAGAATCTTGCGTCAAACAAAACTTGAACTCGCAAGGCTTTGAGCGGATGGGGGAATCGGATTCGCAGAATGACAGGTTATGGAACGAGAGATTTGCTCGTTCTACAACGGTTAGATCTGGTACCGTCGACCGCATCGTGTCAGGAATCGTCCTGGCAGGCGTGGACATAGGCTTCCGCTTCTGGGCCGGAGAGGAGGCGACCGATCTCCATGCGCTTTCCGGGCACGTGGGCGAAGACGCCGGCGATGAAGTGCTTGAGAGGCGCCATGACTACGTCATCAACGGCAATGCGTTCGCCCAGGAGCACGGCGAGCACCTTGTGGTCAACCTCGCCGTCCTCGACCTGCTCGAGGAGTCCGATCGGATCGCACTCGACAATGGTGCCGGACGAAAGGGTAGCCGCAGTCAGCACGAAGCAGTCGACGCAGTCACCGTCGCCACTGCGGGTGCCGATAACGAAACCATACGGAAAAGGGTATGCGCGCGAGACTTCGACCGTGCGCAGATAAGTTAGGGTGCGCTCGTCGTAGATGTTCTTGCGGCGTGAGCCAGCCTCGTTCTCGATAAAGACGCGCAATCGATCCCCCGCCTTTGTCGACGCCAGCGACAGCCTACATCAACTTCCGGAGGCTGTATCATCCGCGATGCTTTGGCTAGACTGCCATTTGATCGCAGGAGCGGGGAGGACAGCATGGCGGGCAGGTTCGATCGTGCAAGCATAGTTGCGCGCCTGCGGGCAGAGCGTGAGGCCGGGCGTGCCATCTATGATGCGTTGTGCGGGTCTGGCATCACCGCCAAGATGGCGGCACGCGGCGGCGCCGACCTCGTCACGACCCATTGCCTGGCCTATTTCCGCATGCAGGGCCTGAGCTCGATGGCGGGCTATCTACCGATCTGCGACGCCAATGCGCTGACGCTGGACCTTGGCGAGCGCTCGCTGATCAACGTCGTGCGCGAGACCCCGCTAATCGCCGGCCTGCTTTGCGTCGATCCGACGCGCGATATGACGCGCTTCCTTGGTCGCGTGGCGGCAGCCGGCTTCGACGGCGTGATGAATTGCCCAACCGTAGCGCTGATCGACGGCAAGTTCCGCAGCGACCTGGAAGAGACTGGCATGGGCTTTGCGCGCGAGGTCGCAACGCTTGGGGAGGCTGCGCGCATGGGGCTGTTCACGAAGGCATTCTGCACATCGGCCGCGGAGGCGTTGGCCATGGCGGAAGCCGGCGTCGACAATATTATCGTGCATTTCGGCAACAGCTCTGGCGGCACCGTCGGATCGCAGACCGTGATGAACAGCGATGCGGCGGTGGTGCGTGCGGCGGCGGTTCTCGATGCGCTTGCGGTCAAATATGCCGACCGCATTGTCACCTGTCATGGCGGCGCCATCGAGAAGCCGGAGGACTTCGCGGGCTTTCTCAAAGTCGAGCCGCGGCTCGACGGCTACGTCGGCGGCTCGTCGGCCGAGCGATTCCCGATCGAGACTTCGGTCACGGCGGCCGCGCGCGCGTTCAAGGCCGTCAAGCTGGCGAAGGCACGCTAAGTGGCGGACGCGCCGACCGTCGCCGTTCTCGCCACCCTCGACAGCAAGCACGAGGCAGCACGTTTTATGTGCGATGCCTTGACTGATGCTGGCGTGACGCCCTGGCTGGTCGATTTTGCGCTGCGCCCGCATGGCCATGATTTCGCGACCGTCGGCGGCGGTGCGCTCGCGCATGCTTCCGGGATCGCGTGGGAGGCTCTCGCGAAGTTGTCGCGCGCCGACGCCGCGCAGACCATGATCAAAGGCGGTGGCAAGATCGTCAGCCCCAAGGCGATGTCGGGTGCGATTGACGGCATCATCGGCGTAGGCGGCGCCAATGGCTCGACCATGTTTTGTGCGGTCATGCGCCAGCTTGCAGTCGGACTACCCAAGGCCATGGTGACGCCTGTGGCCGCGACCGCCGCGGTGCAGTGGTATGTCGCCGAAAGCGACATTGCTATGTTTCCGACCATCGGCGACATCTCGCTCAACCGCATTACCCGTGCCGCCATGATCAATGCGGCCGCCGCCATGGCCGGCATGGCCAAGGCCTATCGGTCGCGGCGCCAGCACGCGGATGCGGCGACTTCGCCGCCGCTGATCGGTGTATCCTCCTTCGGCAACACGCAAGCCGCGGTCGACCGCATAACGGCGCGGCTCGAGGTCGAAGGCTTCGAGGTCATTCATTTCCATGCCTCGGGGCCAGGCGGCCAAGCACTGGAATCGCTCGCGGCGCGCGGCGAGCTTGCCGGCGTCATCGATCTAACGACCTCCGAACTCACCGATTTCGTCACTGGCGGTGTTTACAGCGCGGGCGAAAAGCGCCTCACCGCGGCGGGTGCCGCTGGGCTGCCGCAGGTGGTGGTGCCGGGCTGCCTCGACTTCACCAATTGGTGGGTCGGCGAGGTGCCCGAGCGCTACCGCAGCCGCGAGTTCTATCAGTACAACGTCGAAATCCTGTTGATGCGGACCAATGCAGACGAATACACCGCGCTCGGCCAACTGATGGGTGAACGGCTCGCCGCCGCCAAGGGGCCGCTGCGTGTGCTGATTCCGACCGGCGGCTGGAGCCAGTTAGTCGGCTGCAAGACCTATGATCTCGCCGGCAAGGAGATCGGAATCTGGTCGCAGCCGGAGACCGATCGCGTGTTCGTCGACACGCTGCGGCGGCATCTTCCCGCCGACGCGCTCGCTGAGCTGCCGCATCACATCAATGAACAGGCATTCGCTGACGCCTGCGTCGATAATCTGATCACGCTGTTGCGCAGCCGCCGTTAGAGCATTTACCGAAAAGACTGAATCGCGGGGTTCCCCTGCGGGAACGAATCGGATTCAAGGTTCGTACTGGAATGGAGGCCAGCATGGATGGCGAAACCGTATTCGGAGGATCTGCGTGGGCGCGTTGTTGGTGCGGGGCAAGATGGCGCTACCATCCTGGAAACTGCGGAGCAACTTGGAGTGAGTATCAGCTCTGTCGCGCGCTTCC
>Ga0208848_1000064_pt1 | contig 19549 bp, 14 predicted proteins | sample NGESurshal072012_2_FD_184455 | JGI IMG/M metagenome (GOLD analysis project Ga0208848, IMG submission 184455) | Arctic peat soil microbial communities from Barrow, Alaska - NGEE Surface sample 210-1 shallow-072012 (SPAdes) | ecosystem: Environmental > Terrestrial > Soil > Wetlands > Peat ... | reverse complement strand
GTGCGAAGCCGTGTTCATATTGCGGACACGTTGCATGGGTGTGAGTACCGAAAACACTATTCGGCGATGATGATTCGCCTAATGGCAGGTTACGGAATATCTCCTCGATGGTGACCGTGAGAGAAACTCTACGCTGAAATTCTTCTTTATGTATCAATCGCTCCTTCCAAGCATTCTTCTCACAATAATTCGTGCAAAAAAAGCCGGGCCAGGTCAGTCAGGCCGCAGTCAGGCCACCGTCCACCACGATCGTCTGACCGGTGATCGACGCTGCCAAAGGCCCCGCGAGAAAGGCCACGGCGCCGGCAACCTCTTCCGCCGTCGCCAGGCGATGCAGCGGGATGCGCTTGAGCATCGCATCCATATAGCTCTTGTCCGATCCGGTGCCCGCTCTCGAGGGCGAGGCAGTATCGAGCCGACCCGGCGCCACGGCATTGACCCGGATGCCGTGATCCGCCCACTCGATTGCCAGCATCCTGGTCATCTGAATGAGCGCCGCTTTGCTGATCCCGTAAGCCGAGCGCTCCACCGCGCCGACAAGCGCCTGGGCGGATGACACGGTAATGATGCGCCCGCCGGCCCCCCGGGCGATGAGATGGCGGCCGACCTGCTGGGTGAGGAAAAACGTTCCCGTCAGATTGGTGGACATGAGGCCGTCCCATTCCTCGCGCGTAACATCGACCGCTTTGCGGCGAAGATTGGCGCCGGCATTGTTCACTAGGACGTCAATCTGGCCGAGTTTTCCGACAGCTCTGACGACCGCGTTTTCGATACTTTCCTGATGACGTAGATCTAATTCGATGCCAAACGCCCGGCCACCGGCGCTCGCGATGTTAGCCAACACCGCATCGAGATTCTGGGATTTCGTCGCGGTGAGCGCAAGCGCGAAGCCGTCGCGCGCAAGCGCAAGGGCCGTGGCGGCGCCCACGCCGTAAGAAGCGCCGGTGACGAGCGCGACGCGCCGGTCTGGATTAGCACCCTGCGTCATGTGCGCTTCTCTCGCTCGTGTTATCTCGCTCGCGGCCCATCGCCTTGACGGCGGCGACGCACTAACGCCAGCCCCGCGGTTCCGAATTGATGCCACTGATCGCCGACAGATTTTCCGCAAGCGCGCGGCATTCCACGTCGGCGAGTGCCGCCAATGGTGGCCGTGGTACCCCGCAATCCCGACCCATGACGCGCGCTGCGGCTTTGAGCCCCGGAACGCCTATCTGCCGCAAGAGACGGTGCAAAGCCGCGAGTTCCGTTTGCTTGCCCTGTGCGTCCTGGTAGTTCTCGGTGCGGCAGAAATCGTAGAGTTCGTGCACGAGCCGGGGCGCGATATTCGTCAGCGGCGAAAGGAGGCCCGTCGCACCGATCGCACGGGCCGAAATCATGTATTCGGTGCCGGACACAAATTGAAAGTCCGGCTTCACGGCGCGGGCCAACGAGGCGACTTCGATCATGTACTGCCAGTCGAGGCTGCTATCAATCAGACCGGCAAAATATGGTAGGCGGCCAAGCAGTTCGATGACTGATTTCGACGCGATCACCATCTCCCCCATCTCGTCGGGCGAATTGTACACGAAGAATGGCAACGAGCCTGAGGCGCCGATGGTTGCAAAATGCTCCACCAACATTGACTGCGGCGGTTTCCAGTAATACGGGACCGTCGCGATCAGAGCGGCGGCGCCAGCCTGCCGCGCATGGGCGGCGAGCGAGGCCGCGATGCTGGTGCCAGCTTCGCTGACGTTAGCAATCACCGGCACCCGTGCGCCCACGTGCTTGATGACATATTCCAGGAGCGCCTGCCGTTCATCGACCGTCAGGCTGACGGACTCGCCCGTATGAGTGGGAGTTGCCAGGCCCTCGGCGCCGTTCTGGAGATGAAAATCGATCAGCTTGCCGTAGCTGTCATAGTCGATTGTGCCGTTCGAGAACGGGGTGAGCGGCGCATGAACCAGGCCGAATGTGAAAGTGGTCACTGTCTTTTCCTTTGAAACTATTGCCAACCGTGCGGCTCGGTCTGCGCGATGCCGAGTTCAATTAGTCTCTTTTCGATGAATTTCTGGCGTTCTGGCGTAGCCGTCGGCAGCGGCGGGCGGGTAGGCCCAACCGGCCGCCCCATGATCACCATGCCGCCCTTGAGCGAGGATGGATATTGATCGCGGAACAACAACCAGAGCTCAGACAGCTTGTACTGTAGCTCGCGCGCACGATCCCACTTGCCGGCAACGCATGACTCGTAAAGCTCGACGCAGAGATTGGGGCAGATCGCGCCGGCGGATGAATAAGAACCCGCGCCACCGAGCGAGATCGACGGCAGCAGATATTCCACACCGGCGATCATCGCGAAAGTCGGCCGCAGCGGCAGCGCGGCACTCAGGATCTCGAAGAATTTCTCGCTGTTGAAGCTTGCGTCTTTCATGCCGATGAAATTCGGCAGCCGCTGGATCAAACGAGCCGTCAGCTCGCCGGTAAATTCAATGCCGGCCAGATAGCTGGGAGAATTATAGGCGATCATCGGAAGGTCGATCGAGGTTCCGAGCCGCACGAAATGATCGTAGATCGCTTCCGTCGGGTATTTCCAGAAATAGGGCGTAATCGCGATGATGGCATCGGCGCCTGCCTTCTGTGCATGGCGCGCTAGGTCGAAAGTATCCTCGAGCGCCAGCGCGCTGACGTGAATAGAGATCGGAACACGTTTGGCCACGGCCTTGATGGCCACCTCGGCCATGGATTTGCGCTCGGCGATCGTCAGATTGTGTGATTCGCCTTTATGGTGCGGCCAAGAAATCGCGGTCGCGCCGGTTCGGACATGGAAATCCACCAGGAGCTCGAACGTTGCATAGTCCGGACTGAAGTCTTCCTTTAGCGGTGTCACCGGACTTTGCATGACGCCCTTGAGGACGAGTGCCATTTCTGCTCCTACCTTCTGTTTGCGTTCTTTGGGCGGCTCGGGCCGGCGCCTGGTGCATACGGGATTGATTGACCGCGGGTTCCGCAAGTCATGGATTTGCTACTGCGCAATGATGTTTGCTGCCTTGACCACTTTCGCCCAACGCACCGATTCATCATGCACAAACTGGGCATACTCTTCAGGCGAAGCACTCGGCGCCGGAGTCATCGCGATTTTGTTGTAGCGCTCCTTTACCTCGGGATCGTTGAGCGCCATTGTAACAGCCGCATGCAGCTTCTTTACGATATCCAGGGGCGTGCCGGCGGGCGCCGCGAGACCGAACCATTGCACGGCTTCAAATCCCGGCAGCCCGGCTTCGGCCAAAGTCGGGACATCGGGAGCCGCCGCCGCGCGCGTTGCGCTGGTCACCCCATAGGCCCGCAGCAGGCCCGACCTCATTTGCCCCAAGGCAATGCTCAGATCTGGAATCATAATGGCGACCTGACCGCCCAGCACATCGTTGAGCGCGGGCCGGGTACCGCGATAAGGAACATGCAGCAGCGTCACGCCGGCGTCCTGCGAGAATAGTTCGACGGCGAGCTGCGACAGGCTGCCGACACCGGCCGAACCAAACGCGACCTTGCCGGGATTCTCTTTCATATAGGCAAGCAATTCGTGCAGATTCTTTGCCGGCAGCGAGGGGTTCGATACCAGCACGCCCGGCGCGGTGACCGTTCGCGAAATCATCGCGAAATCATGATCCAGATCGTACGGCACGCTCTTCAACACGCTGATATTAATCGCATGCGACGCGATCATGGCGAGCAGCGTGTAGCCGTCTGGCGCGGCCTTGGCGACGAACTGCGCACCGATATTGCCGCTGGCGCCGCCGCGGTTCTCGATGACGATGGTTTGGCCGAGCAACTCGCCAAGCTTGGGCGCGAGAATACGCGCCTGCGTATCCGTGCCGCCGCCCGGTGGCGATGGAACCACAAGCGTGATGCTGCGATTGGGATATTCGGCTGCGTGGCTCGGATGACACGCGATCGTAAGGGCGGCCGCGACTACGCCAGCCGCCACCGCGAACCGGGCTGTCGGGCTGGCTGCAAACAGCCCTGACACCATTTGATCCTCCCTGTCTGCGTTCATTACACCGCACGCTGTTGTGACTTGCCGTTGCCCGGCACGCTATTCTTGACCATTCTAATATACTGGATTGTTTTGCATTATCGTGTTTGAATTAGTTTCAACTTTATCATTGATAATGGGAGAGCCGCCATCGACCGCCTGCATGGCATACTGGTTTTTTTGAGCGTCGTTGAAACGCGGAATTTTAGTGAGACGGCCCGATCGCTAGGTGTTTCCACTTCGGCGGTCAGCGCCTCCGTACTGAGGCTTGAGCAAAAGCTGACTGTGCGGCTGCTTAATCGGACTACGCGGCGCGTCAGCCCAACCGCAGAGGGCCTTGAGTTCTATCAAAGATGCAAGCAGGTCATCTCGGACCTGGAGCAAGCAGAAACTAGTGTCAGTCATCCGGGAGGCCTGCCGAGTGGACGACTCCGAATAGGCATGCCATCCGCGCTCGGCCGAATGTGGGTAATCCCGAGACTGCCGGAATTCGTGCGGAGCTATCCATCGGTTTCATTGGAGATCGTGATTGGAGATTTCATTGCCAGGTCGAACCGCGAAGGCCTCGATGCGACAGTACAGGTCGGTGAGATGCCTTCGTCCCGACAGATCGTGCGTAAACTGACGTCGGTAGATTATGTGGTCTGCGCCTCACCGAAATATTTGGAAGCGCGTGGCGCGCCTGAGAAGCCCGGCGATCTCAGCAATCATGCATGCCTTACTTATCGACGGCCGCGGAACGGCCAAATTCGACAGTGGAGGTTTGCCTGCGGTAAATCGATCGAGCGATACAATGTGAGTGGATTCATGACGTTTAATAGCGGCGAAGCCTTGATTTCGGCTGCAGCCGCTGGGCTTGGCCTTATCCAGGTGGCTGAGTATTACGCCCAGCCATGGCTTGAATCCGAAAAACTGGTTGAAGTTCTCGCCGATTATAAAGCGCACGCCTACGATATTTCTGTCGTGTTCCAGCAGCGGAAGCGAATAGCACCCAGGCTTCGCGTCTTCATCGATTTCCTGGTCGATTTGTTTAATCCTTCGCCATGGTCCTCGCAGTCGCAATACCGACGGTACAAGTCTCACGATCAATGATATCGATGAAGGCTGGATGATCATTCATGTCCGGCAAGGCAACGGACGCAAGGACCGCTACCTGATCCTGTTTGATCGTTTTTCAAATTTCTCCGCGTCTGCTGGAAAAGCGCCCCGCCCGTAACACGGGTTGTTCTTCGGCACCGATCCGAAGCGTCATCCTGACGATGCGTTAGCTGCAAAGCGTCTGCCGCCACGCCGCTGAGGCCGCCGGCCGCGATAAGACGGCGACCGTTCACAGGCTGCCGAACTGTTTTGCGACCCAACTCTTGAACCGCAGGTTAGATAGCCGCGCGATCCAAGCTTTGCTGGAACACCGGCATATCAACGTCATCTGTCTTTACGCGCGCGTCGCGACCAACCGGAAGATACAGAGCTCGATCGAGCTTCCGACGATGCAGTGGCTCGCAGCCTGATTTTCACTTTATCATCGGTGTGGACTATGTGGACTATATGGTGTCCACCAGCGCGATTGCGGCGACCCGCGCCGTCCCTTAACGTTGCAATCAACTGATGCAGCGAAAAACTCTTGCCGCCGCTCTGGCGGGAGGTACCTGGTCTCCTCGAGGAGCCGCGCGGCGAGTAAGACACAAATATGGTTGTATAAATGAAACCCCAACAATCCGCAGATGCTCTTGCTAAAATGAAGTTTGCCGTCGGGCAGCCTGTGCCGCGCAATGAAGACCGGCTCTTGGTCAAAGGTGAAGGCTGCTACACGGCCGATATCGATTTACCGCAGCAGGCATACGCAGTCATCGTGCGCAGTACGCACGCCCATGGCATCATTCGCGGTATTGATACGGCCGAGGCCAGCAATATGCCGGGCGTGCTCGCCATCTACACGGGCGCCGATCTCGTGGCAGCCAATTATGGTGGGCTTGATTGCATTCTTAATTTCCAGAATCGTGATGGATCGCCGATGCGGAAGGCGCCGCGACCCGCCTTGACGTCAGATCGCGTGCGCTTCGTCGGCGACCCGACCGCTTTCGTTGTCGCGGAGACCCTTGTGCAGGCGCGGGAGGCTGCCGAAGCCGTCACGATTGACCTCGATCCGTTGCCCGCGGTTGTCGATGCCAAGGAAGCCGCGGAGCCGGGTGCGCCGCTCCTCTACGACAGCCTGCCTAGCAATGTCGTTCTTGATTATCATTACGGCGATACTGGTAAGGTCGCGGCAGCTTTTCAAAGCGCCGCCCACATCACCCGCCTGCGGCTCATTAACAACCGCATTGTTGTCAACGCCATGGAGCCGCGCGGGGCGGTCGCGAGCTTCGCGCGTGACGAGGACCGATGGACTCTTCGGATCGGCTGTCAGGGCGTCATGATGCTGCGCGCGCAACTCTCTGACGTCATGCGAATTCCACCGGAAAGGCTTCGCGTTGTGACCCACAATGTCGGCGGCTCGTTCGGGATGAAGTCTTTCGTCTATCCGGAATATATTTGCGTGCTGCATGCAGCCCGCGAACTAGACCGTCCAATAAAATGGGTCAATGACCGGTCCGAAAGCTTCCTCTCGGATCAACATGGACGCTGCCACGAAGTCCTAGCTGAACTCGCCCTGGACGCAGAAGGCCATTTCCTTGCAGTGCGAGTGACCGGCTTTGGAAATTTCGGGGCCTACATCAGCGCTGTCGCGCCGATGATGCCGACATTCACTACCATGAGAAATCTGATCGGCCCCTATCGCACGCCGCTCATCGAAGTCTCGACCAAATGTGTTCTGACGACAACGACTCCGGTCAGTTCCTATCGCGGGGCTGGGCGGCCAGAAGCACTCTACTACATGGAGCGCCTCGTTCAGACCGCCGCCGCGGAGATGAATATCGATCCGATCGATATCAGGCGCCGCAATCACGTCCAACCGCATGAATTTCCCTATGAGGCGCCATCCGGCGCGGTCTATGACACTGGCGATTTTACCAAGGTCATGGAACAGGCGATTGACCTCGCCGACTGGAATGGGTTTCCGCGACGTAAAGCAGACAGCCGCGCGCGCGGCAAGCTGCGCGGGCGCGGACTATCGAGTTTTTTGGAATCGACCGCGGTGCCGCGCGCGAAGGAAATGGGCGGCATACGCTTTGAGCCGAACGGGACAGTGACCATCATTACCGGGACGCTTGACTATGGTCAGGGACATGCCACGCCCTTTGCGCAGGTTCTCAGTGATCGACTCGGCGTTCCTTTTGAGGCTGTTCGCCTGCTGCAAGGCGACAGCGACGAGTTGCTCGTTGGCGCCGGTACTGGCGGCTCGAAGTCCCTGATGCAGAGCGGCACTGCGATTGTCGAGGCGAGTGAAAAAGTTATCGAGAACGGCAAGCGGATTTCGACCTATGTGCTCGAGGCAGCAGAAACAGATATTCAATTCAAAGGCGGCCGATTTGGCATCATCGGCACCGACCGATGGATCGGAATCATGGAGTTGGCCGCGCGCATTCACAGCGGCCTGAAGTTACCAGAGGATCTGCCACAATCGCTTGACGTCAAACACGTCTCAGATACGCCGCCCGCGACCTATCCCAATGGCTGTCATGTCGTCGAGGTGGAGATCGATCCTGATACCGGCAAAACCGAGGTCGTAAAATATGTATCGGTTGATGACTTTGGCAATGTGGTCAATCCGCTTCTTGTCGAGGGGCAAGTGCACGGCGGCGTCGTTCAGGGCATCGGGCAGGCGCTGATGGAAGAGGTGCAGTTCGATTCCGCCGGCCAGCCATTGACCGGATCCTTTATGGACTATGCGGTTCCGCACGCTGCCGATGTGCCGAACATCCTGACCACGAGCCACCCTGTTCCGGCCAAGACCAATGTACTGGGCGTGAAAGGTTGCGGTGAAGCCGGTTGTACCGGGGCTTTGGCTGCAGTGATGAATGCAGTGGTTGATGCGCTCGGCGAGTTCGGTATCCGTCACATAGATATGCCGGCGACGCCCAACCGAGTCTGGCAGGCAATCAGCAATGCGCGGGCTGCAGCGCGCGAGAAACTGGCCGTCTAGGGGCGACACTGCGAAGCCCGGTTACTCGGCCGGAAGCGACAGCCGCCCGCCGAGCCGCCGCTGCGCTTGGGGCATCATGCAATCTCATTCAATTCCTCTGTCTCGATCTTTGTATAAATAATTGATTTTCCACTATTTATTTCCGGTCACCGCATTGGTCACCGATATCCACGAGCGCCAGCCCATTCGACGACATACCGGTCGCCGGCTTGACAAGTGGGAGCATTGCTCGCAAAATTAAAACGAACGATCGTTCAAAATTAAAGTCATGACCAGCAGCCACGCCATCCGAGTCGAGTCGCAACGAAAATCTGCCCCTCTGCTCCGCAAGGAACAGCTGGTGCAGGTGGCGGAAGTTCTGTTCGCGCAGAACGGATTTGCCGGCGCATCGATCCGCGACATCGCCGTGGCCGCCGGCGTTAAGATCGGCAGCATCTACAATTTCTTCTCGGGCAAGCGGGAGCTTCATTCCGCCGTGCTCGAAAAGGCCTATGGTTCGTTGCAGTCCTACATCGAGCGAGCCAAAGTCGTCGATGGCGATCCAGAAGGCAATTTGCGCCGCGTTATGACGGCGGTCACTAACTTCTTCAAAGAGCAGCCGACCGCCCATCGCGTCATCCTGCAGGAGCTTCTGGTCGGTGCCGAGGCGGTGGATCGAGCCATCGAATTGCATCTACGCAAGGCGCGGCAACGCATTAACGACATCCTGCGCGCCGGCAATCAGCTGAAAGTCTTCCGCGACGTCGATGTCGAAATCTTTTCCTATGGGTTGTTGAGCTCGACGTTTGGCTACTTCTCGTCACGCGCGCTGTTCTTGCGTCTTTTTCCCGAGCATGCGTCGGCAAAGACGTTCATCGACAACGCGCCATTTCCACTATTCGAGTTCGTGATGGAGAGCCTGACGTCAAAGTCAAAAAAACAAAACAGTTAAAAACAAATACAAAAAACAATAAGAAAACACTTCGCTAAGGAAATGCCACGGGAGTCGTCGTAACGAGATGGAATATGTCATTTCGACCGATACGGGCGGAACGTTCGTCGACGCAGTCATTGTAAGCTCCGCGGGAAAACTCGCGGTCGGCAAGCACTCATCGACCCCGGGTGAGCCCGCGCGCGGCATCTTGGGTGCCGCGGCAGCCGCGGCAAAAAAATTCGATCTGTCGCTTTCGCAAGCACTGTCGAACTGCAAGCTGTTCTTAAACGGCACGACAGTCACGACCAATGCGATGATCCAGCAGCTCGGCGCCAGAACGGGTCTGCTCATCACCCGCGGCTTCGAGGACACGCTATTGATCGGGCGGATCAAGGCGAGGACGGCCGGCCTCGACGAACGCGAGATCACGAACTACCAGCATGCCGAACGACCGCGACCGATCGTGCCGATCTCCCTGACGCGCGGGGTGCGTGAGCGCGTCGATTATGCTGGGCGCGTGCTGTGTCCGCTCGACGATGACGAGGTGATTGTGCTCATCGACGATCTGGTGTCGCATGGCATCGAAGCCCTGGCCGTATGCCTACTGTGGTCGTTCAAAAATCCCAGCCATGAGCAGCGCATCAAGGAACTGGCCAAGGCGCGTCATCCCAAATTGTTCGTCACCGCTTCGAGTGACCTCGTTCCGCTGATGCGGGAATACGAGCGCGCCAATACCACCGCCATTAATTGCTTCCTGGGACCGAGACTCGATCATTATTTGAGCGACATCGAGGATTCGCTCCACAAGGGAGGCTATCGCAAAGACCTGTTAATGATGCAGTCGGTTGGCGGCCTGTCGCCGGCCCGCGAAATCCGCCAGACGCCGATCACCACGCTGCTTTCAGGCCCGGTCGGAGGCGTCATTGCGACACAGCAGCTTGGCGCGTTGATCGGCGAGAAGAATCTTATCTCGACCGACATGGGCGGAACGAGCTTCGACGTTGGTCTGGTCGTCGACGGGGCACCTCAGAGCACCGCGATCACGGTGATGGAGCGCTACATCGTGATGTTTCCTGCGGTCGACATTGTGACTGTTGGTGCCGGCGGCGGCAGTCGCATCTGGCTCGATGACGCCATGACGCTGAAAGTTGGGCCGAAGAGCCAAGGATCGACTCCCGGTCCAGCTTGCTATGGCCAAGGCGGCACCGAGCCCACTGTCACCGATGCCGACATCATTCTCGGGTACATGAACCCGAACAATTTTCTCGGCGGCGAAATTAAGCTAAACGCAGCAGCGGCGCGCGATGCGTTAACGCGTCGCATCTGCGAGCCGCTTGGCCTCAGTCTCGAAGAAGCGGCCTGGGGCGCCTATGAAATCGTCAACGCGCATATGGCCGACCTTATTCGGCAAGCGTCGGTCGAGCGCGGTTATGATCCTCGCGATTTTGCGCTCGTTTCCTTTGGTGGCTGTGGGCCGACGCATTGTACTGGCTATGGCCCTGATATCGGCGCCAAAATAATAATTGTGCCGCCGACCGCTCCGGTATTTTCCGCATTGGGTATTGCGCAGTCTGATATCAAGCATTTCTATTCGCGCTCACTTCTCATCCGCATGCGCGGCATAGCCCCGCTGGCTGACAGCGAACTCGATGCTTTGAATGGAGTGCTTTCCGAGCTGATGACGCGAGCGCGTCAACAGTTTGCCGAAGAAGGAGTCGCGGCAGACGCCGTGATTCTTCGGCCGAGTTTCGATATGCGGTTTCGCGGCCAAGTCCATGAGCTGACGATTCCGGTCGATGCGCATCTCTCGCATGCTTCGATCGAACGCGCCCGGGTCAGTTTTTTCACGCTTTACGAACGAACCTACGGATCGGGCGCGCGATCTCAATTGTCCGATACCGAAATCGTGACCTTGCGCGTTGATGCGATTACGCCAACGATCGCCCAAATCAGTGCCATCGCGGTGGCGAACCAGAGTGGCAATGTCGAACCGGTCGGAGAGCGTCGAGTCTATTGGGGCGCCACGGAGAAATGGCGGTCTACGCCAATCTATCGCGGCGAAGCGCTCGGTCCCGGAAGCGCCGTCAACGGTCCATCTGTGCTCGAATTTTACGCGACCACCATCCCGTTGCACCCGGGCCAGATGGCGCGCGTTGATGAGCATTTCAATCTCATCATCACAGTGGGGCCGTGAGATGTCATTCGCAGCAGCACACAAGCAAACCGATAACAAGGCGTCTGAGCGACGGTTCATGCCGCGCAGCGATCTCGTCACTTTCGAAGTCGTCCGCCACCGGCTCTGGCAAATCAACGATGAACAGGGCCGCAGCATCATCAACGTCTCCGGCTCGCCGGTCGCCTCCGAGACTAACGATTTCAACGTTGCCCTGGCCGACGCCGACGGCAAACTGATCTGTATCGGCCCATATGTGTTGTTTCACCTCAGCGCCGTTTCGCTGATGATCCGCAAAGCCAAGGAGCTGCTGGGCGACGAGTTCATCGAAGAGGGCGACGTCTACCTCTGCAACGATCCCTGGATGGGCGCCGTTCACCACAATGATGTCTGTCTTATCGCGCCCGTGCATCACGAGGGCCGGCTGGTGGCCTGGGTTGGCTCGACCATCCATCAGGTCGACGTCGGCGGACCGGCGCCGGGAAGTTGGAATTATCTCGCCCACGACACCTTTCAGGAAGCGCCGCGCTATCGCTTTCTCAAGCTCATGCGGCGAGGCGTTATCCAGCCGGAAGTGATGGAGACTTACCTCACTAATTCGCGAACGCCACACTTGGTAGAGCTCGACCTGCGCGGGCAAATTGCCGCTGCCAATATCGCGAAGGAGCGGCTGGACCTGTTGTTCCGCAAATATAGCGTCGGTACCGTCACCGACGTCATGGCAGACATGCTCGCCTATACGGAATTTCTGCTGCGCAAGAAACTCGAAGAGATTCCGGACGGCGAATGGTACGCCGAGGACTATCTCGACCATAGCGGCCATCGCGATGCCATTTACGCGATACGGCTGAAGTTGACTAAACGTGGCTCGCAACTGACGTTCGATTTCCGCGGCACCGACGCGCAGGCCGACGGATTCATCAACGCCACCTATGCCGGCCTGCTCGGCGGCGTGTTCACTGGCCTCGTCGTGCTGCTCTGCAATGATATCCCCTGGAACGATGCCGTGTTCAATCCAGTGCAGATCATCACGGACATCGGCACCATCAACAATTGCTCGTTCCCGGCGCCATGCAGCATGGCCACGATCAGCGCCACTTTGCACACCTGCGATGCGACCGTTGCGGTGCTCGGCCGCATGCTGTCCTGCAGCAATACCCATCGGCACAGCCTGATGGCCGGATGGATGGGCACGGGCTTTGTGTTCAACGTCTTTGGACGCAATCAATACAACGAGCCGTTCGGCACCATGATGGTGAACTCCCACATGGGCGGCGGCGGCGCCCGCTATTTTGCGGATGGCTACGACAATTCGGGCTCGATCAATGTGCCGCGGCCGAGCATCACCAATGTCGAATCCGCGGAGTCGATCTATCCGTTCTTGTATCTCTTTCGTCGGCGGGCGGTCGATTCCGCCGGCGCCGGCGCCTTCCGCGGCGGCGTGTCGGGCGAGAACGCCATAACGCCCTATGGCACGTCGGAGATCAACATCGTCGCCAGCACGTTGACGAGCAACAATTCTAGCTCCGCTGGCCTTGCGGGCGGCTATCCGGGCGGCGGATCGCAGGTGCTGCTCAAAGAGGCGACCGGCGTCATCGCGGCGATGAAAAACAAGCGGTTCGTTCCGGCCTCATGGGAGGAATTGCCCGGCGAGGAATTGGTTCTGCCGCCGAAATACGCCTTCGTTCTCCACGAGGGCGATGTTTTCAATGGTGTGCCGCCGGGTGGCGGAGGCTTTCGTGACGCGCTTGAGCGGCTGCCCGAGTTGGTCGAAATGGATGTCAAGGACGGATATGTCACGATCGAGCGAGCTTGCTCGCTGTACGGCGTCGTGCTCGATCCGGCAACCCTGCAGGTGCAATCGCAACAGACGGAGACAGAACGTCTCTCACGCCGGCAAGAACGGCTAAGCACTTGCGGGATCGCGCGGGCGCCGCGGCCCGTCGCCAAGGACTGGCATGAACGGCCGGATCGCCGTCCACGCTTCGGCGAAACGCTTCGTATCGAGGCCAATCAGTTCGTCTGCGCCCGCTGCGACGAAGTCGTCGCCAAACAGGGCGAGAACCCCAAGGCGATATTACCGAAAATTCATCGCGATCTCGGTGAGGCAAGCCCGTGGATCGCGCGACGCTGGAACGGCGTCAGCCCGGACTTCCATCTGATCGAATACGTCTGTCCGGGCTGCGGCTATCTGATTGACACGACACAACGGCGCAAGAACGAATCCAATTCTTGGAACGACTATCAGGTCGTCCGCGAAGGGCAATAATCACCGGAGGCTTAGGATGGAATACACCAAAACAGAAGCTAAGGCCTATGCGCGCAAGAACATGCAGGGCCTCTGGGGCTCGATTTCCTATCCGTTTCGAAAGGACCTGGAGCTTGATGAAAAGGGCCTCCTGTCCGATCTCAATCATTACATCGATACGATCAAAATCGAAGGCTTCTACATGGGGGGCATCATCAATGAATTTTGGGCGTTGACCGATCAGGAGCGTAAACGCGCGCAGGAACTGCTGATCCGCGAAGCCAAGGGCAGAACGCGCACCATCACGATGACCGGCCATACGTCGATTAAGACCGCTATCGAACTGACGCATCATGCAGAGAAAGTCGGCGCCGATTTTGTGGCTCTGATGAATCCTTATTACGCCGCGCGCACGCCGGAAACAATCTACGAATATTTCCGCGCCATCGCCAGCGAAGTCGATATCGGCATCCTGATTTTGAATTCACCTACGGCCGGCTATATTTTGACGCCACAGCAAGTCGCGAAGCTCTCTGAAATCGACAACATTTGTGCCATCAAGAATGACACGGCACTCGAACACACGAACCAAATACGCCGCCTGGTTGGCGACCAGATTGTGGTGAGCGATCCTAATGAAGATAACTGGCTGCTCAATCGGGCGTTCTTCAAACAGCAAGTGTTTCTAGCCAGCCCATCTCCTCATCTCATGCAGTGGAGAAACCACCGGCCGATTGCCGACTATACAAAGGCGGCGACCGATGGCGATCTGGAGAAGGCCAAGCGGATTGCCGCAACCCTCGATCCGCTGCGTAACGTGGCGAGGAAATGGGTTTGGCAACCGTGGGCTTATGGCGCGCTGCCAATGGCGCGCCTTAAGTACTGGCAAAAACTCTTAGGTCTAACTGGCGGTTACGTACGCCCTCCACTTCTAGAGATGAGCGAAACTGAAAAGAATGAACTCAGGAAGGAACTGGAATCTGCGGGACTTCTAATACAAGCTTAGTCAACAGAACGATCAAACAATCGTTCAACAAGGGAGGAATGAAAATGCGCAAGATAATCCAAGCGACCGTTTTCTACCTTACGGCGGCGATATGTCTTTCGCTCGCCGGGCCAAGCGCTCGCGCGGCCGACAAGCTCACCGTCGGCATCTCGTTTCAACAGCTCAGCGACCCCTTTTTCATTAGCATCATCTATGGCTGCCAAAAGGCCGCCAAGGAAGAGGGTATCAACCTTATCATTCACGAAGCTGGCGGATACGCAAATGTTGATCGTCAAATCCAGCAGATCGAGGATTTGATCCAGAAAAAAGTTGACATGATGATCATCATGCCGACGAACGCCAAAGGAGTGGTGCCAGTGGTCGAACGAGCCATCGCCTCCGGCATTCCGGCCATGGACATGGGATCGCAAGTCGCCAGCAACAAGATGATTGCTTTCGTGCAAGCCGATGATCACGAGCTTGGTGCGGCGCAGGCGCGCTTCCTCGTCTCGATACTGAAAGGCAACGGGAAGGTCCTTTACATAGCCGGCCCTGCAGGCGTCACCTGGACGGTCGATCGCTTGGCCGGGTTCAAGAGCGTGCTTGAAAAATCTCCGGACCTGAAATTGCTTGACGAGCTCTGGATCAACAGCTCGCGTGAAGCTGGGCTGCGCAATACAGAAGATAAGCTTGAGACCTACAAGGACCTCAACGCCATTAGCGCCGGCGCTGACGTGATGACGCAAGGCTCAGGTGACGCCCTCAAAGCGGCAAACAAGGTGGGCAAGGTTCTCCTTACCACTGTCGGGTTCTCGAAGGACACTGAGGATATGATTCGCAACGGAGTCATTCAGATGACCGCGGCTCAGCAGACAGTGTTGATGGGTTACAATGCCGTGAAGACTGCGGTGAAGTACCTGCGCAAGCAGCCTTACGAGAAAAATATCAAGATAGCGCCGATCGTAGTCACGAAGGAAAATATCGCCAATCTCTCCTTGGAAACGATCCGGGCGCCTGACGATTTCAAGCCGAAGCTTATGTATCCGTAAATCAGCTTCATACGGATTCACAAAAGACGACGTCGCGAACGCATACCTGTAGCCTGTAGAGGGTCGCCAATGCCTCTTCTGACGGCAAAGGATATCTCGAAGTCGTTTTTTGCGACTTGTGCCTTAGATAACGTGGATTTCGCGCTTGAACGCGGCGAAATCCACGTTCTTCTGGGCCAGAATGGAGCCGGCAAATCCACTCTGATCAAGATCATATCCGGCGCCATTCGCCCTGATGCGGGTACTATTACTGTCGACGGCAAGGACGCCGAACACCTCACGCCTATCAAGTCCAAGCTCCTCGGCATCGCCACCATCTACCAAGAGTTCAATCTCATCCCCGATTTATCAGTTGCGGAAAACGTGTTCTTGGGACGATTGCCGACCAAAGAGCGTTGGCCACATCCGGTCGATTGGCGGAAAATGCGCAAAGACGCACGTGCATTCTTCGAACAGGTCGGCATTGCGCTCGACCCCGATGCGATCGTTCGGACGCTCAGTATCGCGGAACAGCAGCTTGTCGAGATTGCAAAGGCCTTGTCGGTCGACGCCAAGGTCATCATTCTTGATGAACCGACGGCAACACTGACTCGCCGCGAAATATCCGCGCTGTTTACGCTGCTAAAGAAAATGAAGAAGCGCGGTATCGGTATCATCTACATATCGCATCGCTTGGAAGAGATAGAGCAAATCGGGGATCGTGTTACTGTCCTGCGTGACGGCAAGCTGGTCGGCACCTGGAATGCGGGGGATGTGCAAATCAACGAGTTGATCAATGCGATGGTCGGCCGCGCAGTCGATTCGACCGGGAATGAAGATATCCGTCACCAACGGAAATCAGATGACGTGATCCTTGAGGTCAGAAATCTCTCAGATGGCCGTAGAATCAAGGATGTGAATCTTCAGTTGCGCCGAGGGGAAATCGTGGGTCTGGGGGGCTTGGTTGGCGCCGGGCGCACGGAACTTGCACGCACGTTGTTTGGTGCTGACAAGATCGTCGCGGGTGAGCTCAGGATCCATGGCAACAATGTAACCTCACATTCGTGTCGCAATTCTATCGAATTGAGGATTGGCTTCCTTCCTGAAGACCGGAAGTCGGAAGGACTGCTGCTCAATTTTTCCGTCAAGAACAATATTTCGCTGCCTTCGTTGAAACATTTCAACTGGTTCGGCTTTATGCGGCGAACGGCGGAAAACGATGCCGCACAAGATTATATCGGAAAACTCCAGATCAAGACGACCGGGCCAAATCAGGAGGTGCGTCTGCTCAGCGGCGGGAATCAGCAAAAGGTTGTGCTTGCCAAGTGGCTGCAGACAAATGCCGACATGTTGATATTCGACGAGCCGACGCGCGGCATTGATGTCGCCGCAAAGGAGGAATTTTACAAGATTATTCTGGAATGCGCCGTGCGTGGCGCGGCAGTGCTGCTTATCTCGTCGGAGGTTACAGAATTGATTCGCATGAGTGACCGGATCGTTGTGATGCGTGAAGGCCGCATCGCAGGGGAATTGGACCGTTCGGAATTTGATCCGGAGCGTTTGCTGTCTCTCGCTTTCGGTCAGTCGTCGCTCCAATAGGGTCTGGGCTGGGATTGTACAGTATGGCTCGGAGATTCAATTTCAATTCCGAACTAACAATGGCGATCATTCTCATCGGGATGATTCTGCTCTTTTTTGTCATCCAACCGTCGCTATTGTCGGGACAAAATTTAGAAAATGTCGGCCGTCAAGCCTCAGTGCTTTCCGTTCTCGCCTGCGGCCAATTGTTCGCCATTTTGGTCGGAGGCATCGATCTTTCGCTCGGGTCCATAATCGGACTGACAAGCGTGATTGCGGCGAAAGGAGTTCTTGCATGGGGCCTGGGTTGGGGCCTGTTGGCCGGCATACTTGTCGGTGTCGTTCTAGGGGCCACGAACGGCATGCTTATTTCGTATTATCGCATGCCGGCAATGATCGTGACGCTGGCAATGCTTTACTTCGCGCGTGGCATCGCGCTGATCATTGCCGGAGGTATGCCGGTGGAACGGTTGCCGTCGGCGTTCGGAATTCTCGGCAAGGGATCAATGCTGGGAATTCCAAATCCAGTTTTCATCGCCATCGCAGCTTTTGTCGTTTGCGGCTTCGTCCTCAAATTCACGCGCTTGGGGCGTGCCTTTTACGCCATTGGCGGTGTGGAGGAGACCAGTTACTTGGCCGGTATCCGTGTGGAACGCGTCAAGGTCGCGGCCTACGCGCTCAGCGGAGCGTCGGCGGGATTAGCTGGAATCATTCTTTCGTCAAGGTTGAGTTCGGGTCAGCCCAATCTCGGTGATGGACTTGAGTTCGAAGCGATAGCCGCCGTGGTCATTGGCGGCGCCAGACTCGGTGGCGGCAAGGGCGGCATTCGCGGGACACTGCTGGGCGTTCTGTTCCTTGCCATTCTCGCTAACGGTCTTAACCTCGCAAGAGTAAGCAGCTTTACACAGATGATTGTGATCGGATGCGTCCTCATCATTACGATGATTGTGGATCGCTTCCGTGCGCCGGCATCTCGTGTAGCATAACCATGTCAGTGTGACACTCGTGAGATATTTTCTTCCAAATCTTAGTCTCGCTATTGCGATCGCCATCATGTGGGTGGTCATAGAGTTTGCTCATCCCGGCTTTCTATCCAGCTCCAATCTCACGAACATGATGCGGCAGACGAGCCCACTCGCGGTAGTCGCGTTTGGTCAAGCGCTCGTCATCATTGGACGCGGGCTTGACCTATCGGTCGGGTCGATCATGGGTCTCGTTAGCGTCGTGACGGCAATCGTCGGTGTTAAATATGGTCTTGCTGCGGGACTGCTTGTGGGAATCGCCGCCGGCGCATTGTGTGGAGCCATTAATGGCACAATGGTTTCCGTGTTTAGCGTTCCGGCCTTCGTTGTGACATTGGGGATGCTGTCGATAGCGCGCGGGCTGGCGCTCACCATTACCGGCGGCGTCACGATGGATGTGCCTGACGGATTATCTTATTTTGCCTGGTCCAGTTGGGGGCCGGTGCCGGTGATTACTGCGATCGTCCTTATTATCTTCGCTATTGGTTATGGAGTCCTCGAACTCACGGCCTATGGCCGCCGATTATATGCGACCGGATTAAATTCGGAAGCGGCCCGGTTGTCCGGGGTGTCGACTGGATGGTCCCGCTTTTCCACCTTCGTATTTAGCGGTTCACTTGCGGCTGTCGGAGCGATTTTGTTGTCATCCCGGATGAATTCTGGGAACTCCCTGACCGGAGTCGGTTACGAATTGGAGAGCATCGCCGCTGTGGTGATTGGCGGTGTTTCACTCCGCGGCGGTGAAGGATCTCTCCTGGGTGTTTTGCTCGGAGCACTATTCCTGACCTCTTTGTCAAATGGGTTGCGCTTGATCGGCTTTTCTTCATATCTGACGTTGGCAGTCGAGGGCGTCGTTTTTATCGCTGCAGTTTGGCTGAATCTCAGATTGTTTCGTCGATGATCCAAGCTCTCATTTGTTCACGGTCGTGAGCAGAGTGAACTAGTTGCACTTGTCGGTTTGAGTACGGTCCGGCATCGGAGAAGGGAAAAAATGTCGTGATCGACGCCGCAATTGTCGGACTCGGCTGGTGGGGCAAAGTTTTAGTCAACGCCATTCAGGGCAAATCACAGAAAATTCGTTTTGTTAAGGCAACGACTCGGACGTTGGCGAATGCGGAAGCGTTCGCACGGGAACATCGCCTCGAACTGGTTGAAGGGCTCGATGCGATCCTGACCGATCGCAAAATCGATGCTGTCGTATTGGCAACGCCGCATAGTCATCACGCGCCTCAAATCATACGCACCGCGGAAGCCGGCAAGCATGTCATGGTGGAAAAGCCGCTGACGCTTACTGTCGCATCCGCCCGTGCTGCGGTTCAAGCCGCTGAGCGCGCAGGCATCGTCCTTGCTCTGGGTTACAATCGTCGGTTTCACCCCAACATGGCGGAGCTGCACCGATGGCTGAAAGATGGTCGTGTCGGGACGTTGTTGTTTTGTGATTGCGCGTTGAGCGCGCCGAACGGCAGGTTCCTACCAAGGGACACGTGGCGGGTCGATCATGGGGAGGCGCCCGCC
>Ga0208848_1000063_pt1 | contig 19554 bp, 17 predicted proteins | sample NGESurshal072012_2_FD_184455 | JGI IMG/M metagenome (GOLD analysis project Ga0208848, IMG submission 184455) | Arctic peat soil microbial communities from Barrow, Alaska - NGEE Surface sample 210-1 shallow-072012 (SPAdes) | ecosystem: Environmental > Terrestrial > Soil > Wetlands > Peat ... | reverse complement strand
AGATCGCTTCGAGGACGGTGGCGAACGAAACCGTCAGCGAGGGATCCAGTCCGATCAGCCAGCGGTAGTACACGAAATCGGTGTAGCCGCCGCTGCGAAAGTGCTGCTGCACGATGCCCGTGCCGATGAGGAACCAAGCGCCCGCGAGGTACACGATGAACCGCCAGTGCTTGCGGATCTCTGGCGCTCCATAGGCGGCCATCAGGATCCCGATGACGCCGACCGTGTAGACCTGGTCCTCCTTGCACGTGAGGACGAGCACGCACAGGACCCACATCGCCACGCGATGGCCGCGAATTCCAGCCCACGCGGCCAGCAGCGCGAGCGCCAACGCCATGTTCTCAGGGTGGAAGAAGTCGCGTGCGGTCTCCTGGATCGCGGCCCAGAACGGGATCGGAGCCGACAGCGCGACCGCGACCCAGGGGGATTCGGGGCGGTGGTCCGGCAGGAGGGAACGGAAAAAGAGATAGGCGGCCGGCGCGGTGGCGGCAAGGCCGGCGGAAGAGAAGATCAGCAGCACCGCCGGGTTGGCCCACAGCTTTTCGACCGCGGCGAGCACCACGAAGATGAGCTCGAAGTGGATGCCGAGGAAGTTGGCGCGCGCGAAGCTCGAGTAGAAGCCCTGCCCGGCTGAGATGTTCCAGATGACCTGCTGGTCGTAGGCGAGGTCCCACGCCGAGCCGGTCAGGCCGTACAGGCGCATGAGCTCGCCTTGCAGGGTCCATGCGAAGGCGATCGCCGCAGCCACTAAAGGCAAGGTGGGAAAGATCCACCAGGCCACCGGCCGAGACTCGCCGCCCTCCTTCTCACTCACAGGTCCCAGCCTACAATCGCGTGGATGGCCACGCGGACACGGCATGCCGCCACCGTCGCACCGCGACTGTCCGTGATCGTGCTCGTGTACAACGAGGTGGAGAGCATCGCGCCGCTCCACGAAGAGTTGATGGGCGTGCTCGAGTCGATCGACGTTTCGTACGAGGTCCTGTACATCGACGACGGCAGTCGCGACGGCAGCAGCCAGCGGCTGGGGCAGCTGGCCACACGCGACGCGCACGTGCGGGTCGTGAGCTTCCGGCGGAACTTCGGCCAGACGGCCGCCATTCAGGCAGGGATCGACCACAGCCGCGGCGACATCCTGGTCTTCATGGATGGCGACATGCAGAACGACCCTCATGACATACCGCGCCTGCTGGAGAAGATCGACGAGGGGTATGACGTCGTCAGTGGGTGGCGTAAGGACCGGCAGGACGACGCCGTGAGGGTCCTGCCGTCGAGGATCGCCAACTGGGTCATCGCGCGGGTCACCGGCGTCCCCTTACGCGACTTCGGCTGCACCCTCAAGGCCTACAACCGCGAGGTGATCCAGGACGTGAAGCTGTACGGGGAGATGCACCGCTTCATCCCTGTGTACGCGTCGTGGGTGGGGGCGCGGATCACCGAGCTGACGGTCAATCACCGGCCGCGAACGTTCGGCTCCTCCAAGTACTCGCTTTCGCGAACGTCGCGCGTGCTGCTCGACCTGATGACGGTCAAGCTGCTGGGCAGCTATTCCACCAAGCCGATCTACTTCTTCGGGTTCGCCGCTTTCGGGCTGTGGGCGATCGCACTCGTCTTCGCCGCGATCGTGATCATCCAGAAGCTCCTTCCACCCTACTCGTACGCGCACAACAACCCGCTGCTCCTGCTCGCCGTCTTTCTCGCCATCGTCGGCGTGCAGTTCCTCCTGATGGGACTCCTGGCCGAGCTTTCCATCCGGACGTACCACGAGTCGCAGGCGAAGGCGACCTACGTCGTGCGGGAGATCATCGAGCGCTCGCACCGCGGGCATACAGGCTTAAGCCCCTCACCCCAACCCTCACCCCGAGGGGGAGAGGGAGAACGTGACGGGAGGCCGTCAGTCCATCACTGATGCTTTTGGTTGCCACCCCCACCCTTCCCTCCCCCCGGAGGGGGAGGGAACCTGATGCCTTCCCCCTAGAGGGGGAGGGGAAAGATGTGCGGCATATGCGGAGTCGCCGGCGGGGACCCGGCCGGCGCCCGCGAGCTGGTCGAGCGGATGTGCTCGGCCCTTGTGCATCGCGGGCCGGACGACCAGGGGACGGCCCAGCTCGATCACGTAACGCTCGGCATGCGCCGGCTGTCGATCATCGACCTCGAGGGCGGGCATCAACCGATGCACAACGAGGACTCGACCGTCTGGGTCGTCCAGAACGGCGAGATCTACAACCATCTCGAGCTGCGCGACCTGCTGACCGCTGAGGGCCACTCCTTTAATACGCAGTCCGATACCGAGGTCCTGGTCCACGGCTACGAGGAATGGGGCGAGGAGATGGTCGAGCGGCTGAACGGGATGTTCGCCTTCGCCGTGCTCGACCGCCGGCGGGCCACCGTCCTTCTGGCTCGAGACCGGATGGGCATCAAGCCTCTCCACTACGCGATCGATGGCAGGCGTCTTGTGTTCGCGTCGGAGCTCAAGGCCCTGCTCCGCGACCCCGCGCTGCGGCGTGAGATCGACCCGGTCGCCCTCGACCAGTACCTGGCCTATGAGTTCGTTCCGTCGCCGGGATGCATCGTGCGCGGCATCAACAAGCTGCAGCCCGCGCATACGCTCACGTGGTCCGTGACGGACGGCACGCACCGGCTCAGGCGCTACTGGGCGCCGGAATTGAGCCCGGACGGCGCGTCGCCGCAGCGAAGCCTGGATGACGAGTGTGAGCAGCTGCGAGCCGTGCTCCGCGAGTCAGTCCGCAAGGAGCTGATCAGTGACGTTCCGTTGGGTGTCTTTTTGTCCGGCGGCATCGACTCGAGCGCGGTGACGGCGATGATGACTCAGCTCGGCGGCGACGTGAAGAGCTTCTCGGTCGGCTTTGCCGACCGGTCGTTCGACGAGTCCGCTTACGCGCGCCAGGTCGCGCGCCACCTTGGCACCGAGCACCGCGAGCTCACCCTGGAGCCGGACATGCTGCTCGGTCTGATCCCGCAGCTGCCGAGTCTGCTCGACGAGCCGCTGGGCGACGCCTCCATCATCCCGACCTTCCTGCTCTCGGCTTTCACCAGGCGTCACGTCAAGGTCGCGCTGGGGGGCGACGGCGGCGATGAGCTGTTCGCCGGCTATCCGACCCTGCAGGCGCACCGGCTCGCCGCGTATTACCTGAGGGCGCCGCGCCTGCTGCGCGAGGGCCTGGTCGAGCCGGTCGTGCGCCGTCTGCCGGTGTCTCGAAGCAACCTGAGCTTCGACTTTCGTGCCAAGCGGTTCGTCGGCGGCGCCGGATACCCGACCGCCGAGCGCCACCAGAGGTGGATGGGGTCCTTCGTCGCGGAGGAGCGGACCGCCCTGCTGTCCCAGGACGTGCTGCACCAGCTGTCCGCCGGCGGGCGCCGCGAGGTGGACTTGGGGCACGCGGCCAACGCGGACCCGCTGAACCAGGTGCTGCTGATGGACATGCGGCTCTACCTGGAGAACGACATCCTGGTCAAGCTGGACCGCGCCTCGATGATGGCCTCGCTCGAAGGGCGCGTGCCGCTGCTCAACAACGACTTTGTCGAGTACGCGACGCATCTGCCGCTGAACATGAAGCTGCGCGGGTTTCGGTCCAAGTTCCTGCTCAAGCGCGCTCTGCGGGGCCTATTGCCGGACGCGATCCTCAACCGACGCAAGAAGGGGTTCGGCATCCCGGTCGCGCACTGGTTTCGCGGACCGCTCAAGGAGCAGATGCTTTCGGTCCTGTCGCCGGAGCGGATCGCGCGCAAGGGGTTCTTCAATCCTGCGGCGGTGTCGCGGCTGATCGAGGATCACCTCGACGGGCGGCGGGACAACCGCAAGCAGCTCTGGACGCTTTTCGCGTTCGAGCTGTGGCACGACGGTTACCTCAAGGGGGAGGAAGCTGCCACCAGACCTTGACCCCGCCGTCGTCCACCGGCGCCTCGCCTTCGATCTCCGTCAGAAAGCCGACGATCGCGCCCTCCCCGGGGGATGGGCCCGCCACGATGGCCGTGACGCCTAAGGCCTTCAGGTCGGCGAGCGCCAGGTTGCGCACGTCCGGAGTCACCGTCACCGTGAGCCCGGCATCCAGAGCGTCGAAGGTCGATTCGAGGAATGACGGATGCGGGCCGAGATACGGCCCGGGCGTGAAGGCGTCACCTTCGGGCATTCGGAACCGGTAGTCCGCCACCGCCTGCCAGTACATCGCGTCCGCGGACTGGTGGCTGGAGAAAGGGGTCACCAGCACGACCGACCCCGGTGCGATCCTGCCGACATCACCGCCTGTCGTGAAGAACGCCGGCGCGGCGGCAGGCACGCTTGGGTACGGCAGCGAAGGGACAATCGCCACCAGGCCAGCGAGCAGCACAACGGCGGTCGCTGTCCGCCACGGCCGAGCGGCGACCATTGCGCGGGCGCAAGACTCAGCAACAACAATGCCGATGCCCAGAAACCCGATCGCCATCAGACGTGCCGGCAGCGCGCTTCCCATAAGCGGCAGCGAAGCCACCGCCGCCCACGGCAAAACAACCTGGGTGACGTTTCCGTTGACGTGGAGGTGCGGGCCGAGGGACAGCACCGCCACGACCAGCGCCATCAGTCCGATCCACCGGATGGACGCCTTGCGCCACCCGATCACCAGGCCCGCGCCAAAGAGCACCAGCAGCGGTAGGCCGACGTACGCGCCGTTCTCGGTGGGGTTGCCGGTGAAATGGATGAAGTTCGACGGAACGACGAACGCGAGCAGGTCGCTGACGTAGATGTCGGGCTGCTGCACGTTGCCGAACACACGCTGCGGTCCGAGGAACTGGAAGCCGAGCGGGTACGCGGCGAGCAAAGCGAAGACTCCAAGCGCCGCGCCGGCGGCCTTCGCCGCGTAGGGCAGCGCCGCTCGGACCTCATCGCGATGGACCAGCGCCAGCAGCGCGACACCGGCGGCGGCGATCACCAGAGTCGCGGCGAGCAGCTCCTCTCCGGTCAGGAGCTGAAGCGCGGTCGCCACGCCGGCGAGCGCCCCGGCCGCCGCGGGATGCATGTGGCGGCGCACGAGGATCTCGTGTCCGAGAATGAGAGCGATCGGCGGGAAGAGCGACACCGTCACATGGGGATGGCCCAGCGCCTGCGCGACGAGTGCGGGACTGAACCCGTAGACGAGCCCCGCCACGAAGCACGCGGCCGGGCGATCGACGAAGCGTCGCGCCGCCAGGAAGCCAAACCACGCGGAGAGCGCGAGGCTGGCCGTGATGAGAACGTTGTAGGCGACCACCGGGCCGAAGAGCGCGGTGACCGGCCAGAACAGAAGAGCCGGGAAGATCATCGACGTGTTCCACATCAGGTTCACACCGAGCGGATACGACAGGTGGTCGGTGAACAGCGGGTTGTGCCCCAGCGAGAGCTGGTGCGGGATCCAGCCGAGGTACCAGATGAAGAGCCCGGGGTCCTTGGGGCTCCCGATCCACCTCGCGGCCGGATCGACCCAGGTGCTCGAGAAGAGCGCGACCGCCACCAGTGAGTAGATGAGAAGCGCGACCCACGCGGAAGGGAGGCGCCGCCAGGTCATCTGACTGATTCTCGGCGGTTGTGGGCCGGCACGATCCCGGCGCCACTGCCAGAAGGCCCCCTGCGCAAGGGCCGTCTGGCTGTTGGGCAAGGGGCCCCTCGCTGGCACTGTGGATGAGAGGGAATGAACCGTTTCGTCACGCTGGACGGCAACGAGGCCGCGGCGCGCGTCGCGCACCGGCTCAGCGAGGTGATCGCGATCTATCCGATCACGCCCTCGACGACGATGGGCGAGCTCGCGGACGCTTGGTCGGCCGCCGGCCAGCCGAACCTATGGGGCACGGTTCCAGAGGTCATGGAGATGCAGAGCGAGGGAGGAGCCGCCGGCGCGTTGCACGGGGCGCTCATGGCCGGAGCGCTGTGCACGACCTTCACCGCGTCGCAGGGCCTGCTGCTGATGCTGCCCAACATGTTCAAGATCGCCGGCGAGCTGAGCCCGACCGTCTTTCACGTTGCGGCGCGGACGGTCGCTACTCACGCCCTCTCGATCTTCGGCGACCACAGCGATGTGATGGCGGTTCGACCTTCTGGGTTCGCGATGCTGTCCTCGTCATCGGTGCAGGAGGCGCAGGACCTTGCGCTCATCGCCCACCGAGCGACGCTTGAGTCCCGGATTCCCTTCCTGCACTTCTTCGACGGCTTTCGCACGTCGCACGAGGTCAACAAGATCGTGCCGCTCGCGGACGAGGACCTTCGCTCTATGGTGCCCGACGAGCTGGTCACCGCGCACCGGAAGAGGGCGCTCTCGCCCGACCACCCCGTCCTGCGTGGTTCAGCCCAGAACCCGGACGTGTTCTTCCAGGCTCGCGAAGCAGCTAACCCGTACTACGCCGCAGTGCCGGGAATCGTCGCGGCCGCAATGGACAGGTTCGCGGAGCTGACGGGCAGGCGCTACCGGATCTTCGAGTACAGCGGCCACCCGGAGGCGGACCGGGTCGTCATCCTGATGGGCTCAGGCGCCGGCGCGGCGCAGGAAGCGCTGGACGCGCTGCTGGCGCGCGGCGAGCGGGTCGGGCTTTTGAAGGTGCACCTGTACCGGCCGTTCGACGCCGGCGCATTCGTCGCGGCGGTGCCGCCGACCGCGCGCCGGATCGCGGTGCTGGACCGCACCAAGGAGCCGGGGGCGATGGGTGAGCCCCTGTTCCAGGACGCCGTCGTCGCCTTCGCCTCGCGGCCCGAACCGCCCCTTGTCATCGGCGGCCGCTATGGCCTTGCGTCGAAGGAGTTCACGCCCGCCATGGCCGCCGCGGTGTTCGCGGAACTGACCGCCGCCAGCCCGCGGCGGGAGTTCACGGTGGGCATCGTCGACGACGTCACCAAGCTGAGCCTCGAGGTCGACGCCAGCTTCTCCACCGAGCCCGCAGACGTCGCCACCGCGGTCTTCTACGGTCTCGGTTCAGACGGAACCGTCGGCGCCACCCGCAACACGGTCAAGATCATCGGCGAAGAGACCGAGCTCTTCGCTCAGGGCTATTTCGTCCTCGACTCGAAGAAGTCGGGTTCCGTGACCGTCTCGCACCTCCGATTCGGCCCCCGGCCGATCCAGTCCACCTACCTGGTGCAGCGGGCGGGTTTCGTCGCCTGCCACCAGTTCGGCTTCCTCGAAAAGATGGACGTGCTCGGGCTCGCGGCTGACGGCGGGACCTTCCTTCTCAACAGCCCGTTCGGACCAGACGAGGTCTGGAGCCGGATCCCAGTCGAGGTGCAGCGCCAGATCATCGCCAAGCGCCTGCGCTTCCACGTGGTCGATGCCAGCCGGGTCGCGCGCGACGCGGGCCTGCCGGGTCGCGTCAACACCGTGCTCCAGGCCTGCTACTTCGCTCTCGCCGGAGTTCTCCCTCAGGAGCAGGCGATCGCGGCGATCAAGGCCGCCATCCAGCGCACGTATGCGAAGCGGGGCGCGGCGGTGCTGGAGCGGAATTACGCGGCGGTCGACCTCGCGCTGGCCGAGCTCCACGAGGTGAAGGTGCCCAGCACCGAGCACGGCAGCCTGCACGTCCGCCCCACGGTTCCATCGGAGGCGCCGCCCTTCGTGCAGTACGTCACGGCCGAGATGATCGCGGGCCGCGGAGACCTGCTTCCGGTCTCGGCACTGCCCGTGGACGGCGCATTCCCCATGGGCACGTCGCGCTGGGAGAGGCGTGATATCGCCGAGGAACTCCCTCAGTGGGATCCGACCATCTGCATCGACTGCGCCAAGTGCACCCTCGTCTGCCCGCACGCCGCGATCCGGATGAAGGTCTTTTCACCCGAGCTCCTTGCGAACGCGCCGGCGGGCTTCTTGTCCAAGGAATGGAAGTCGAAAGAGCAGCCCGGGATGATGATGACCATCCAGATCGCGCCCGACGACTGCAACGGCTGCGGCACCTGCGCGGACTACTGTCCAGCACACAGCAAGCAGGTCGCCAAGCACAAGTCCATCGACATGGCGGCCAAGGATGACCGGCTGGAGCAGGAGCGCGTCAGCTGGGAGTTCTTCAAGTCGATCCCCGAGTTCGACCGCACCCAGGTGAAGGTCGCGACGATCAAGGGATCGCAGATGCTCGAGCCGCTGTTCGAGTTCTCCGGCGCCTGCAAGGGCTGCGGCGAAACGCCTTACCTGAAGCTCCTGACGCAGATGTACGGCGACCGCATCCTGATCGCCAACGCCACCGGCTGCTCGTCCATCTTCGGAGGCAACCTGCCGACGACGCCGTGGGCCGCCAACCGAGAGGGGCGCGGTCCGGCGTGGGCGAACTCCCTGTTCGAGGACAACGCCGAGTTCGGGCTTGGGATGCGCCTGGCGCTGGACAACTTTGCGGCGACCGCGAAGCGGTTGCTCGGCGAGCTCGCGCCCGAAATCGGCGGCGACCTGCCCGCGGCGATTGTCGCCGCCGACCAGTCGTCCGAGGCGGGAATCGCGGCCCAGCGCCAGCGCGTGGAGTCACTGCGTGCCCGCCTCGCAGGGATGAAATCACCCGTGGCGTCGCGCCTTGCCGATCTGGCCGATCACCTGGTGCGGAAGAGCGTGTGGATCGTCGGCGGAGACGGCTGGGCCTACGACATCGGGTTCGGCGGCCTGGACCACGTCCTCGCGTCCGGCCGAGACGTCAAGATCCTGGTCCTCGACACCGAGGTCTACTCGAACACGGGCGGGCAGGCCTCGAAAGCGACGCCGCGTGGAGCCATCGCCAAGTTCGCCGCCGCGGGCAAGCGGACGGGCAAGAAGGACCTCGGCCTGATCGCCAGCGCCTACGGCAACGTGTACGTGGCGCAGATCGCTCTCGGCGCCGACAACGCCCAGACCGTGAAGGCCTTCGCCGAGGCGCAGGCCCACACCGGGCCGTCGCTCATCATCGCGTACTCGACCTGCATCGCCCATGGCATCGACATGGCAACGGGCATGTCGCATATGAAAGAGGCAGTGGACAGCGGCTACTGGCCTCTCTACCGCTTCGACCCACGAAGCGAGGCCGAGGGCAATCACCCGTTCGTCCTCGACTCGAAGGCACCGACGATCCCGCTGCGCGAGTTCGCCGCCAAGGAAGGCCGCTACTCCCTGCTCGCGCGCTCCAAGCCTGAGGTGGCCGAGCGCCTGATGACGCTCGCGCAGGCGGACGTCGACGAGCGGCGGCATCTGTACGAGCAGATGGCGGGTGTCGAGCGCCACGCGCCGAACGACTCCATCACCGTGGACGGACACGTGGACGCCGCTCGTGTCGGATCTCAAGAAAAGGACACGGAGGAGGAGTTGCCATGAGCGCGGACCTGCGGACCAGCTACATGGGAATTGAGCTGGCCAGCCCGTTGGTCGCCGGTGCTTCGCCGCTGTCGGGAACGATGGATGGTCTGCTCGCCCTCGAAGAGGCGGGTGCGTCGGCGATCGTGCTGCAGTCACTGTTCGAGGAGCAGATCGAGCACCACGAGCTCAGCGTGAACTCGATCCTGGAGACTGGCACCGACAGCTTCCCGGAAGCTCACAACTTCTTCCCCGGCCTCGACGACTACAACACGGGGCCCGAGTCCTACCTGCAGCTCGTGGAGCAGGCCAAGGCACGGCTCGGCGTGCCCGTGATCGCCAGCCTCAACGGCGTCTCGCGCGGGGGCTGGATCCGCTACGCGCGCCTGCTCGAGGAGGCCGGCGCGGACGCGCTTGAGCTGAACATCTACTTCGTCGCCGCAGACCCGAGGGTCACCTCATCCGAGGTCGAGGCCCGCTACGTCGACCTGGTCGGTGAGGTCGCGAGCTCCATCTCCATTCCGCTGGCGGTCAAGGTGGGGCCGTACTTCTCCGCGATGGCGAACATGGCCCAGCGCCTCGCGATCGCCGGCGCCAGCGGGTTGGTCCTGTTCAACCGCTTTCTGTACCCCAACATCTCACTGTCCGGCATGAAAGTGGTGCCGACGCTCAGCCTCAGCTCGTCGTACGAGTCGCTGATGCCGCTGCGCTGGATCGCGATCATCAGCAGCCAGGTGAAGATCTCCTTGGCGGCGAGCACCGGCGTCCACACAGCCCAGGACGTGATCAAGCTGCTGATGGCCGGCGCGGACGTGACGATGATGGCGTCGGCGCTGTTGCGCCGGGGACCGGGGCACCTGCAGCTCGTGATGCGTGCTGTGGGCGCCTGGCTCGACGAGCACGAGTACGAGTCGGTGGCGCAGCTGAAGGGCAGCATGAGCCAGTCGTCGTCGCCCGACCCTCAGGCCTTCGAGCGCGCCAACTACATGCGGACGCTGGTCGACTTCACCGTCGCCTCACCCGACCCGCGACACTTCTATGCCCGCCGCGACCCGATCCCCTGGGACTAGGGCCGGTCCGTTCGGCGCGCCCTTACTCAATCGCCGGCGCGGGTGTAGATTTGGGCAGTGAACATGGTCTCGTACGGACCCCCGTTCTGGGGATTCGGTCTGACGCAGCTGGTCGTGGTTGCGGGTATCGTCCTGCTCGTTTTTTGGTCGACTCGCCACAACCCATGGGGGACAGGGCATCACCCCGCGCCGCCACCTGAAGGGCCGCTGGACATCCTCGCGCGAAGGTTCGCCTCCGGCGAGATCACCGCTGAGGAGTACCAGCGTGGGCGCGATCTGCTCGGCGGCGGAGGCAAGACGGGCTAACCTCTCCGACCGCGCTACTTGACGGCGGGATTGGCTAGGTGTATGCACCACTGCTGGGGGTAAGGTCGCCGCGCCCGAGCACTCCGGTGGCGGCCCTTATAACAGGGGTCCCCGCGAACTCACGGCGAAGCCTCGGAGTTCGTGGGGCAATGAATAGGGGGAGCATTTGAGTACTGAGAGTCACTCGGCCGCCACCACGGATCGGTTGCAAAAAGACGCCATCGGCCTCGCACCGGTACTTTTCCAGTCGATCACCCATATGGCGCCGGCCGCCGCCGTCGCCTTCTCGATCATCTTCGCGGTGACCTATGCGGGAGGCGCCACGCCGCTGGCGGTGCTGCTGGCGTTGGTGGCCTGCCTGTTCGTCGCGATCAGCATCGGGCAGCTGGCCAAGCATCTGCCTTCGGCAGGGGGCCTGTACACGTACAACGCCCGTGGCCTGCACCCGGCCGTGGGCTATTTCGTCGCGTGGGGGTTCATGCTCGCGGAGCCCATCGTCGCCCCGCTGCTGTACCTCATCTTCGGGAACGTGATCTCCGTCTTCCTGACAAGCCACTTCAACACCCCTACCTGGTTGTGGGCGCCGTTTGCGGCGATCGCCGGGATCGGAGTCTGGGCCCTCGTCTATCGGGGAGTCCGCATCTCGACCGAGGCGGGAGTGATAATGGGCGCGTTCGAGATCGTGGTGTTCCTCGCGCTCGCGATCACGCTGATCTTCGCCGCCGGCTCGAACAACACGCTCAGCGTGTTCAACCCCAGCACCGGGAACTCGCACGGCCTTGGTTCTGTGTTCGCCGGCATGGTCTACACGGTGCTGGCGTTCATCGGCTTCGAGGCGTCGGTTCCCCTCGCCGAGGAGGCCAGGGATCCGCGGCGCACCATCCCACGCGCCGTCCTGCTGTCCTGCGTGCTGATCGGCATCTTCTATCTCGTGTGTTACTACGCGGCGATGGTGTATTTCGGTCCGAACGTGGCGGCCGACCCCGTGAAAGGGTTCTTTGCTTTCAACGGTGGCGACCCTTGGGACGGCCTCGCGTCGAAGGTCTGGGGACCGTTCTCCATCCTGGTGCTGCTCGCCATCATCAACAGCGCCTTCGCGAACTCCAATGCCGGCGCGAACGCGGCGACGAGAGTGGGCTACGCCCTAGGCAGGGTCGGCCTCCTGCCGCGAGCGCTGGCCAAGGTCCACCCGCGATTCCACACGCCGTACGTGGCGGTCCACGTCCAGGGGGTCCTGGGCCTGGCCGTCGCGCTGATCCTTGGCTTCGCGCTGGGCAGCCCGCTCAACGCGTTCGCGCTGCTTGGCACGATCGCCACGATCATCATCGTCTTCATCTACATCCTCACCAACCTGAGCAACATCGTCTTCTACAGGCGCGAGCACCGCGACGAGATGAACCCACTGCTCAACGTCGTGATCCCGGTGCTCGGGATCCTCATCTTCATCCCCGTTTTGATCGCGGCGTTCGGGATTGACTTCGGAGGTCTCGGCATCACCGGGCTCACAGCGCCCGCCAATGCGGCGCCGTGGGTCGTGCTGGTCTGGCTTGCGATCGGCGCCATCGTTTTCTTCTACATGCGCAGCCAGGCGCCAGGCCGGATCGAGGAGACGGCGACAACGTTTATCGAGGGGTAGTCATCGGGGTCGCGCGGGGTTCGCCTCGCGCGACCTGTTCGCTCCCGGCCGTGTGGCGGCCTAGTTGAGGACGAGGTGTAGGTCGACCACCGGAGCCCCGTCCTGCCTGCCGATCACGAGCAGTCCGGTTCCTTCCGCGGGCCCGATGGTCAAGGTCGTCGAGTTGTTGATGAAGTTCTGGTTGCCGCCGAGCCTGCCATGCGTGTAAGCAGGCAGAGCATCCGGCGCTTTCCCCTTCGCGCCGATAGAGGCCGCGACCGTGATGTTGCTCTCGGTAAACGGGATTCTTGCCGACAAGCCAACACCGAAGTCGGTGTTGAACAGGCTCAGCGCGATTCCCACCGTGAGCACCACGAGAAAACCGCCGCATCCGCAGCCGCATCCTCCGCGGTTCGGCCGGAACCGCCTCGACCGAGACCGCCTGTCCTCTTCCATCCGGCTCTAGTAGACCCGATTCCGGCCACGGCGGAAGGTGCCGGCGTCCTCCCGTCAGGCGGGCCCTTTGGCCCTGGATGACCGCCGGCCAGTTCCGGCGATCACTTAAGGTGCATCTCTGGCATGACACGCCGGAGTCTTCTGCTGTTCATCGCGATGAGCGTGATCTGGGGTCTCCCTTACCTGTTCATCCGGATCGCGGTGAGCGACCTTTCCCCGGTCGTGCTCGTCTTCGCGCGAACGGCGATCGGCGCTCTGATCCTGCTGCCCATCGTGATTGCGCGCGGCGAGCTGCGCGGTCTCCTGAAGAGCTGGCTTCCCCTGCTCGCTCTTGCGGCGGTCGAGATCGGTATGCCGTGGTACATGCTCGCGAGCGCCGAGCAGAGAATCTCCAGCTCGCTCGCAGGCCTGCTCGTGGCGGCCGTGCCACTGGTCGGCGTCGTGATCGCGACGGCCCTCGGCAACCGCGAGCATCTCGGGCTGGCGAGCATCTCGGGGTTGCTGCTTGGGGTGGCGGGGGTGGCGGGGGTGGCGGCGATCGTTGGATTCGACCTTAGGGCGTCGGACTGGCTGGCGCTCGTCGAGATGGGGTTGGTCGTGGTCGCCTACGCGGTGGGTCCGGTCATCATCTCCCGCTACCTGAGCGATCAGCCGTCGATGGGCGTGATCGGAGTCTCGCTCGCGGCGTGCGCCATCGTCTATGCGCCCCTTGCCGCCGTGCAGTGGCCGCGGTCCATTCCACCTGTCGATACGATCGTGTCGGTGGCCGTGCTGGCATTCGTCTGCACGGCGCTGGCCTTCGTGCTTTTTTTTGCGCTGATCGCAGAGATAGGCCCCGTGCGAGCGACCGTCATCACCTACATCAACCCGGCCGTGGCGGCGGTGCTTGGGGTATTCGTGCTGCACGAGAGCTTCAGCGCGGGGATGGGCGTGGGCTTCGTGCTGGTCATCTTCGGGTCGGTGCTTGCTACGCGCCGCCCACGGGTGGCGGCGGCCGCCCTGAATCAATCAAGTGTCTAAACCCTCAACCTGATCGCCGAGTCGGGAGAGCTTGCTATTTCCCGCCGGAGACGGCCCATTGCCTCGCCGCGGCCATGGAGTCGAAGGTGCGCGAGTGCAGCCCCTCATGGTCATCGACGAGTCCCGCAACGTCCTCGATCGTCAGCCTTCCCAGCCCGGTCGGCGCCGTCACGAAGGCGAGCCGCTTGAGGCCAGCCTGGATCGCCAGGGGCATCCAGGTCTCCTTGATCCATTTCTGGTCCTCGTGGACGATCACCTTGACCTTCCTCGCGTCGCTCACATAGGCGGCCGCGCGGTGCTCCTTGATCGCGCGGATGCCTTTCAGCAGACCGGAGCGGAGCTCTGAGCTGTTGGCGAAAGCCCTCCATTCCGTGTGGACGTGCTGGTGGAGGTCGTCCCAGCGGATCGACAGATATGCCTCGTCTACGTACACGTCCTTAGAGGGATTGATGGTCAACGTATACGCCCAGCGCCGGTCCCCGTCGACCGCAGAACGGCGGGTATCGCCCCCACAAAATGCATGGGCGTGGCGTTGAGGCTGCTGGGCGAGCGCGAGATGGCAGAGGGCAAGGCGAACTCGTCGATCGCGGATAGCCGCCGCCTGTCCGAGTCTTCTGTTGAGAAGTACGTGAACTCGATCTTCTCCAAGCTCGGGCTTTCCGAGGAGCGCGTGCTGAGCCGAAGGGTCGCCGCCGTCCTCGCGTACCTGAGGGCAGCCACCGCCTGAAGGCTCTACGCCGTGCGATCCGCCGGCCCGCTACCAGGTCAACTGGCGACCTCGAATCGGATCGCAGGCAGCTCGGAAAGCAGAAGCGAGACAAGCTCTCTATCCCACTGCTGGCCCGCGCCACGCATCAAGGTCTCCATTGTTTCCTGTGAATCCCGCCGCGACCTGTAGGGCCGGTCGCTCGCCAGCGCGTCATAGGCGTCGCAGACGGACACGATCCGCGCCAAAAGAGGAATCTTGTGGCCGGGCAGGCCGTCAGGGTAACCACCGCCATCGAATCGCTCATGGTGGTGGCGGATGATGGTCAAGACGTCCGCGGCCGACGGCACCGGTTTGACCATGTTTTCGCCGATGACCGGGTGCGCACGCATCCGCCTTTCTTCCTCGGCGTTCAGTGGTCCGAGCTTGAGGAGGATTGCATCGGGCACGCCTATCTTGCCGATGTCGTGGACGAGGCCGCCCCGATACAAGGCCGACAGATCCGATTCCTGAAGTCCTAGTCGCGTGCCGAGGTGGCGGGCCGTACTTGCCACCCACCGAGCATGGCCCTCGGTGTATGCATCCTTCGCTTCCGCGGCTGCTGCCAGCGCGAAGATGACTTGTTCTGGGTCGAGGACAGCTGGCGGCGTCATGGCGCCACCATGGTTTACACCCCGGCACCTCGCCAAGTCGCCATGCGGGGGCACGGTCTCCGGCCCCTGAATTCAGAGGGTCCGAAGCCTCGAATGCAATTCAGGCGGACACCGGGAGGGTGGGGTCGGCGAGGGAGGCCAGGCTCCGTGCGGCAGGCCGAGGGTCGCCACTGTCGCAATCTAACGGCTGAGGAACGCCTGCATGTCCTCAACGGTGACTTCGACCTCGCCATGCACGGGCTCCCCGGACGTCAAAGCCTGGTCGTGCGGGTCGTGCGGCGAACGGTCCTTGGGCTTGTCAGACCGGCTCCCTCTGATGGCTGTGAACAGGAGGGTGCCGACCAGCCGCCCGCAGATCAAGAGAATCGCGAGCACCAGGACGGCCGCGACGCCAAGCGCCGCCAAAAGGCCGAGCCGCTGCACGCCCGTGAAGAACGCTGTAAGCAGGAACAGACCCACGGCGACAAGGGCTTGAAGCCAGGGACTGTTGTCGTTGGCGAACGATGGGTTGTGCGAGAGTCGCGACCCCAGGAAGATTCCGCCGGCTGCTATGGCGAGCGTGAGCGGGACGCCGATGAGGTACGCCTTCGTCGAGGAGGCGATTTGGAACGCGCGTCCCGCAATGACCTGGGTGCGCCGCTTGAATGGTTGCTTTGCCCCGATCAAATTAACCCTCTGCGTGGTAAAGACTTTGGTGGACCTGAGGGGATTCGAACCCCTGACCTCTTGAGTGCGATTCAAGCGCGCTCCCAGCTGCGCCACAGGCCCACGTGGTTGCGCCGGACGCGCGCAGGGCGCCCTCGCGAAAGGCCAGTATACCCGGGGCCTGAACGTGGTCCCGAGCTGGGAACAGCCAGCGGCGCACTGCCGTTCCTATACTCGCCTGATGTCGTTTCTGTTCAAGGGCAAGCGGCTACCGGAAGGCGTCGATCCGGCGCGCGTTCCGCCCGGCCAGACCCTCACCGCCCCCGACCGCTGGCCTCTCCTGCACTTCGGACCGGTGCCGAAGACGGACATCGCGAAGTGGGACTTCAAGGTGTTCGGCGCGGTCGAGCACGAGCTGACGGTGGACTACGGCGAGCTCCGCGCGCTTCCTTCAAAGGACGTCGTCGCGGACATCCACTGCGTCACGGGATGGAGCCGGTTGGGCGACACGTGGACCGGCGTGCCGATCCGCGAGATCCTGGATCGCGTCAAGCCAGCACCCGAAGCGAAGTACGTCAACGCGCACTGCGAGTACGGGTACACGACGTCGGTGCCGCTGAGCGTGCTGGAGGACGAAGAAAACCTCTTGTGCTACGCGTGGAACGGGACGGACCTGACGCCGGACCATGGCTGGCCGCTGCGCCTTTTCGTGCCGGCGAAATACTTCTGGAAATCGGCCAAGTGGCTGCGCGGGCTAGAGTTCATGGAACGCAACCGGCTCGGTTTCTGGGAGCAGCGTGGGTATCACGATGAAGCAGATCCCTGGAAAGAAACACGGTACTGGTAGTCAGGGCCCGCTAGCCCGGCCGCCGCTCGTGACTTTCACCACCGATTTCGGTTCTGGTTCGCCGCTGGTGGCGGCCATGAAAGCGATGGTGCTGCAAGGCTGTCCGAACGCCGTGCTGGTCGATGTGAGCCACGAGGTTCCGCGGTTCGACGTCTCGGCCGGCGCGTTCATGCTCTTCGCCGGCACGCGCCACTTTGGCGCCGACTCGGTGCACCTCGCAGTGGTCGACCCGGGCGTCGGCGGCTCGCGTAGGCGGCTCGCGATTCGGGCGGGCGGCCGGTACTACGTCGGGCCTGACAACGGGTTGTTTGCGATCATCATCGACGAGGTCGGGCTGCAGGCTGCGGTCGAGCTCGCTCCGAGACCGCACGGCGCGCCGACTTTCGAGGGCCGGGACGTGTTCGCGCCCGCTGCCGCGGCGCTGGCTTCTGGAATTCCGCTCGAATCGCTTGGACCGCCGACAGATCCGCCGAAGATGCTGGACGATGCCTCGCCGCGGGTGCTGTGGACGGACGGTTTCGGCAACCTGGTGACGAACCTGAAGCCGCCGGCGCGCCGGATGCGCATTCACAACCACGACATTGTTTCGACGGCCACGACCTATTCAGAGGGCCGGCCGAACGAGCCGTTCGTTTACGTGGGGAGCATGGGGTATCTGGAGGTCGCCGTGCGCGACGCCCGGGCCGATAAGCTGCTTGGGGCCCGGTCGGGGATGAAGGTCGAGCTCTTCTAGGGGTTCGTTCGGGTTTCGCCCTTAACAACCAGGGTATCCCTGGCGCTGACGCTTCGGTAATTTTCGTCGCGCTGTGGTTCGAGTGGCCTGTCTTCCAGGGATCCCCGGCAGCTCAAGGCGAAGCCTCCGAGTTGCTGGCGTATTGCTCCTCTCCCTGTGCCTGGTGGGCTGCTCGAGCCCAGCCCATCCCGTGCCGGCGATGGCCGCTTCCGGCGGGGGGGCACAACCGGTTCGCCTGTGGCAGGACGCGAGCATCTTCCAGCTTGTCGGAGGCCTCATCGCGTCGGCGCATGCGCGGGTGCTGGTCGAGATGTACGAGCTCGGCCGCGCCGACGTGCTGCGACAGCTGGGTGATGCCGTGGGACGCGGCGTCCGCGTCCGCGTGATCACCGACCCGACGGTTGGGCCGAGCCGCCGGTCGGCCGTGGTCCTCGACTCGCTGAACGTACCCGAGCGCGTCTATCCGGTTGACGACGGCCGCCACCAGATCGACCACGTGAAGCTCTTGATCGTGGATGCGGAAGCCGTCGTCGGCGGCATGAACTGGGGCCAGCACAGCGACCGCAATCACGACTACGTCCTCGAGACCCATGTCACGCTCGACGTCGATCGCCTGGCCCGCATCTTCGACCAGGACTGGAGTCTCGCCGGCGGGCGTCCGTCGCCGCTGCCTGCCATCGCGGGCGAGGTCGCGCAGACGGCGCCGGGCGCGGAGATCCGCTCGATGCTGCAGGCGGCGCTGATCCATGCCATGCGGCGTGCGCTGGCGGAGGTTTACACGCTGACCGATCCGGAGGTGATCGCCGACCTGGTGGAAGCACATCGTCGCGGCGCCACGGTCCGCGTGCTGCTCGACCCGAACCAGGCTTACAACCTGCACGGGTATGCGGTGCTTCGAGCCGAGGGAGTGGAGGTCCGGTGGTATCCGATTCCTCGCGGCGCTCTGCTGCACGCGAAGATCGGATTGTTTGACGGCGAGCTGGTGCTGGGGTCGGCGAACTGGACGTTGAGCGGGCTCGGCGTCAACCACGAGCTGGACATCGAGACGGGCGATCCGGTCGCGGTGGAGGCGTACGCGACGCGATTTGCCGCGGACTGGGTGCGCTCCGGTGGTTAGGGCTGGGTCGGAGGTCCGGACGAACCCGCGGTAGGAGGTCCCGACGAGCCGAGCGTCGGCGGGCCAGAGGTGGACGTGGGGCCGAAGTTGACCTGCGGCACCGCGCGATCGCCGTCGTCGGCCTGGAAGAAGGCAAAGGGCTTGAAGCCGAGCGCCCCGGCGATGAGGGAGGTCGGGAGGGTCTGGAGCTTGATGTTGTAGTCGCGCACGTTGCCGTTGTAGAAGCGTCGCGAGAACTCGATCTTGTCCTCGGTGGCGGTCAGGGTCTCCTGGAGGTTGGTGAAGGCGGTGATTGCCTTGAGGTCGGGATAGTTCTCGGTGACCGCGAATAGGCTGCGGAGGCTCTGGCTCAGCATGTTCTCGGCCTGACCGATCTTGGCGGCGTCGCCCGTGGCGCCTGCGGTGACGGCGTTGGCGCGCGCGTTCGTCACAGCTTCGAGGGTGCCCCGCTCATGGGTGACGTAGCCCTGCACGGTGTTGACCAGGTTGGGGATGAGGTCGTGACGGCGCTTCAGCTCGACGTCAATCTCAGACCAGGCCTCCTGGGTCCTGTTTCGGGCCGTGACCAGGCCGTTGTAGGTGAGAAACAGCCAGACGACGACCAGAATGACGACCCCGACGACGATCCAGATGCCCATCAGGAATCCATCCTACGCGTGGGCACGCCGAGCCCATCGGGTCTTCTTGAGCATTTTCTTGTGCTTGTGCTTGCGCATCTTCTTGCGCCGCTTCTTGATTACCGAGCCCAATCCAACTCCCAGACTAAAAAGGGGTCCCTGCGAACTCGCGGCGACGCCTCAGAGTTCGTGGGGTATACACGCGTGATCTCAAAAAGGGGGGTTACCCGCCCAACGAAGGCTCGGGAATCATACCGGAAGCTGCTGGGGCCTCGTTCGAGCCTAAACTCACGCCGATGCCGCCCTTCAGCGACGCCCACGAGGAGCTCCGGCTGCACATCCGCAAGTTCCTCGACAAAGAGGTCCAGCCACACCTCGACGAATGGGAGGAGAAGACCTTCCCCGACTCCGTGTTCACCCGGATGGGCGAGCTCGGCTTCCTCGGCCTCGACAAGCCCGAGGCCTACGGCGGCCAGGGCGGTGACTACTACACGAGCCTCGTGCTCGCCGAA
>Ga0208848_1000062_pt1 | contig 19744 bp, 26 predicted proteins | sample NGESurshal072012_2_FD_184455 | JGI IMG/M metagenome (GOLD analysis project Ga0208848, IMG submission 184455) | Arctic peat soil microbial communities from Barrow, Alaska - NGEE Surface sample 210-1 shallow-072012 (SPAdes) | ecosystem: Environmental > Terrestrial > Soil > Wetlands > Peat ... | reverse complement strand
TGGCGGGGATGGATGGGAATCGAACCCACCCAGGACGCCTCACAGCGCCCCGCAAACGGTTTTGAAGACCGCGGGAGGCACCAGCCTCCGTACATCCCCAGCGCCGCTACATTAGCTACGCGCGAGGCAATTGAGCCGCCGCGGTACCTGCTCGGCGCGCAAGCGCCGGGCTAGATGAGCGCTTCGAGCTTGGCGGTCAGGTCGCCCTTCATGTTCGGGCGGTAGCCGACCGTCCGCTCCGCGGGCTTGCCGTCCTTGAAGATGATCACGGTCGGGATAGACATGATCCCGAGGGACATCGGTGTTGCCGGATTCTCGTCGATGTCCATCTTCATCACCTTGATCTTGTCGCCTAGCTCGCCGTGGATCTGCTCGACGATCGGCGCGATCATGCGGCAGGGACCACACCAGGTCGCCCAGAAGTCGACCAGCACCGGGATCTCGGACTTCAGCACCAGGCTCTCGAAGTCGCCGTCAGTGACCGCTTGGATGTTTGCCATCTAGGAAGCCTTCTCTTTCTTGGAATCTGGTTTGGACTGCGGTTTGGCGTCGGGCTTCGACTCTGACTTAGTTTCCGACTTGGTTTCCGACTTGGACTCCGATTTTGTCTCAGGCTTGCTTTCCGAGCTGCCCTCCTTGCTGGGCGCGGTGCCGTTGCTAGAGGACCCGTCAGAGCTCTTGCCGGACCCCTTGTAGTCGGTGGTATAGAACCCACTGCCTTTGAAGCTGATTCCCACCGGGTAGAGGATCTTGGTTAGCTTACCTTGACACTTGGGGCAGATCTTGAGTGGCTCGTCGGAGATCCTCTGCACGATCTCGAACTGGTGGCCGCAACCGCCGCAGCGGTAACCGTAAGTGGGCATCTTTCTTTGGGTTCCTAACTATAGTTGGCGGTTTTGCTCGAGCCTGAAGAACACCATCCCGGAAGGGGGCTTCGGGTGGAAATATGTGCTCTTCTGGGGAAGAGTCTTCCCATCTTGGGCCAGCTTCAAAACCACGCGCAGGTCTGGCGCCTCCAGAAAGAAGGCGGCGGAGCCTACCCCAGAGTCCACCCACAGCACGGCCTCCGCCGGATCGCGCGTGTACAGCAGAAATTCCTCGGGGCTCCGCCTGCCCAGGATGTTGTCGATCACCTGACCGTGTAGCTCCACCAGAGCCAGCTCCCCTTCCAGCGGCAGCACCTGAAACCGGTGATCGCGGTAGGTGCCGGCTGCGACCCGGCCGCGCAGGGCGTCCAGCGTCTCCTCCAGCGTTCCCTTGTCCTCCCCGCCGGTGACGGCGACGCCCGCCTTGAGCACCCGGTGGGTCGGCAGGACCTCCAGGCCTGGATCGTCGAGGTCCGTGAGAAGGGCGAGCGTGAAGCGCGACTCGGCATCCGCTTCGCCGCCCATCTCCTCGGCGTGCGCGAGCGCTGTCTCGTAGCGGTGGTGGCCGTCCGCGATGAGGACCGGAATCGCCTCCAGGCCGCTGTGCACCGCCGAATGGATCGCCGGATCGGAGATCACCCAGAGCCGGTGCTCGGTTCCCTCCGGACCGGTGAATGTGAAAGCCGGCGCGCGAGCGGCCACCCGTTCCAGCGTTTCGGCGAGCCCGGCCTGTTTGCCGTCGTACAAGAACCAGAGCGGCTCCAGGCTCACGTTTGTCGCGCGCAAGAGCGCCAGGCGGTCCTCCTTCGGCCCGCGGTGGGTTCGTTCGTGAGGGAGAACTGAGCGCTCCTCGTAAGGCTGCAGTCGCAGCGCCGCGATCAGGTCCAGCCGCCGCCGGCCGTCGAAGCGAACCTCGTGCACGTACATCGACTGCGGGTCCTTCTCGAGGATCCCTTCCCCCAACCAGCCTTCAAAGGTGCGAGAAGCGCCCTCGTAGTCCCGGCCAGGTCGAGTCAGCCTGACGACGTTGTAGGGAGAAAGCGCCTCGTACCGCGCCACCTCGGACTCCGGGATGACGTCGTACGGAGGCGCCACCAGCGCACTGAGATCGCCGGCTCGATCCAGGTTGTAGCGGATACCTGGCAGGGCGCGAACGTCAGCGATCGGACTCTCCTGGTCCCAAGCCAACGAGCTCGACGTACCGCAAGTCCGACATCCCGTCCACCTCGCGCAGCTTGGCCAACACCTCGGGGGCCACGCGATCGTCAACGGCCAGGATCATCATCGCGTTGCCACGGGGCGAGTCGCGGCCGACCTGCATGCTCGCGATGTTGACGTCGTGCTCGCCCAGGATCGTGCCGAATCGCCCAACCACGCCTGGTCGGTCTTCGTGCCGGCTGACCAGGAAGCGGCCTTCCGGCACCAGGTCGACCCGAAACGAATCGATGCGAACCGCGCGCAGCTCGCCCATCAACACGGTGCCGGCGAGCTCATGGCCGCCCATGCGAACCGTGACCAGGCTCGCGTAGCTGCCGTGCGCCGGGCTCCGGCGCTCGACCAGTTTCACGCCCCGGCTCGCGGCAATCAGACGCGCGTTGACCGCATTGATGCGATCCTCGGTGAACGGCTGCAGGACTCCCTTGATGGCGGAGGCGACGAGGAGATTGACGTCGTGCTCCGCCAGCTCGCCTTCGAACTCCAGCTCGATCGAGCTGACGCGGCCGCCGAAGAGCTGTCCGTGAAGGGCTGCGAGTCGCTCGGTGAGGTCGGCGAATGGCCGCAGGTACGCGAGCTCTTCGGGCGGTAGAGCAGGAGCGTTGACCGCGAAGCGCGGCAGGTCGCCGGCGAGCACCGCGGCCACCTCTTCGGCCACGTCAAAGGCGACCGAGACCTGCGCTTCGAAGGTCGACGCACCGATGTGCGGGGTGGCAACAAAGTTGGGCAGCGCCAGCAGTGGATTGTCGCCGGGCGGTTCGGTCTCGAACACGTCGGCGGCCGCAGCCGCGAGGCGCCCCGCCTTGAGCGCATCGAAAAGCGCCGCTTCGTTGATGATGCCGCCGCGCGCAGTATTGATGAGGCGAGCGCCGGCTTTCATGAGAGCCAGCTCCGGCGCGCCAAGCAGGTTGCGATTGGCGTCGACGAGAGGCACGTGCACGGTGACGAAGTCGGAACGCTCGAGCAGGTCATTCAGACTGACCAGCTCGACATTGAACAATTCGGCTCGCTCGACCGAGACGACTGGGTCAAAGGCGACGACATCCATCTCCAATCCGTGCGCGCGCTTGGCCACTTCTGAGCCGACGTTGCCGAGCCCGATCACGCCCAGCGTCTTGCCGCGGATCTCCGTGCCGACGAACTTCGAGCGAGTCCATTCACCGCGCTTGACCGAAGCGTCTGCCTGTGGCACCCAGCGGGCGAGCGAGACGAGCAGGGCGATGGTGTGCTCGGCGGCGGCGATGACGTTGCCGCGCGGGGCATTGACCACGAGGATGCCCCTGCGCGTCGCTGCGGGAACGTCGATGTTGTCCACGCCGACCCCCGCCCGCCCGACGACGCGCAGCTTTCGCCCGGCTTCCAGGACCGGCGCCGTCACACGCGTCTCGCTCCGGACCACGAGGGCGTCGAAATCGGGTATGCGCTGGATGAGCTCCGCCTCACCCAGCTTGCTCACGACAGTCACCTCACCTGCCCGCCGGAGCCTCTCCAGACCGTCCTCCGCCAGCGGATCGGCGACCAAGATCCGGGGCAAGGTGCTTGCCTAGCGGGTCGCGGCGGCGACGCCTTGCAGTGACGAGGTGACAGCTGCCACGCCACGCCCGTCCGCGGGCGCGATGTCGAGCTCGTCGAGCGCCTGCTCGATGGCCCAGACCACCTGGACCACGTCACCCTCGGCGACTGCGCCGAGATGGCCGACGCGGACCATCTTGCCGGTCATCTTGCCCTGGCCGCCGGCGATCACGACCCCGTACTTGGTGTCCAAAAGCTTGCGGAAGGCTGCTACGTCGAGTCCCGGTGGAGGCAGCGCAGATGTGACGGTGTTCGAGCGGTATCCGTCACGCGCGAAAAGCTGGAAACCCAACGCTTCGAGCCCCGTCTGCGTCGCGCGCGCCAGGCGAGCGTGCCGCTCGTAGACATTTTCGAGGCCCTCTTCGTTGAGCATTCGCAGCCCTTCCTGCAGGGCAAATGCCACGCCCACCGCCGGCGTGAAGGGCGTCATGCCTTTATCGGCCCAGGTCTTGGCCTCTTTCCAGTCGAAGTAGAAGCGCGGGGAGCGAGCCTTGGCCTGCTGCGCCCACGCGCGCTCGCTCACAGTAACCAGCGCGAGTCCTGGCGGCGCCATCCACCCTTTCTGCGAGCCGCTGACCGCGACGTCGATACCCCATGCATCAGTCTCGACGGCGATCGAGCTGATGGAACTCACGCCGTCGACGACCACGATCTTCCCAGCGTCGCGGGCCACGCGCGCCAGCTGCTGCAGGGGGTTGGTGAGCCCCGTTGAGGTTTCGTTGTGGGTCAGAAGGACGACTTTGGTCTTCGGGTGATGCTCCAGCAACCGAGCGAGGTCGTCAGGGTCCACCGGCTGGCCCCACTCGAACTCGAGCCGCACGACGTCGGCCGCATATGCCGCCGCCAGCGCCGCGAATCGCTCGCCAAAGTTGCCGCACAGAGCAACGACCACCTCGTCTCCGGGCGAGACGAGGTTGGCGACGGCCGACTCCAGGCCGCCGGTCCCCGACGAAGTCAGGAGAAGAAGATCGTTGGACGTCTTGAAGACACGCTTCGCGCCGGTCGTGATCTCCGACAGGATCGCCGCGAACTCCGGGCCGCGGTGATCGATCATCGGCCGGTTCATGCTGCGCACGACGCGCTCCGGAAGGGGCGTCGGGCCGGGGATGCGAAGCTGAGTCTGGAAGGTCATGGGCGCGCTCCGGTAACGGGTTGCGGCGGCACGTTAGATTCTATCGACCCTCCCACCCGGCCAGGCCTACGGCCGGACCGACCTCTCGGCCTAGTGCTGCTCAGTCGTGTACGGAAGAAGCGCGATCGCGCGGGCGCGCTCGAGAGCGGTCGTGAGCGGGCGCTGGTGCCGGGCACACGTCCCCGTGACGCGGCGCGGAAGGATCTTGCCGCGGTCGCTGACGAATCGCCGCAGGCGCGAGATCTCCTTGTAGTCGATGTAGCTGATCTTCTCCACGCAGAAGCTGCAGACCTTGCGATGTTGACGCTTCGGTCCTCTACCGCCGCCGCCGCCGCTTGACTCGCGTTGTGGTCGGTGGACTGCCATTTAGCTTCAGCTCTCCTAAAACGGGATCTCGTCCGGGTCGACGTCGCGAGGCGCGTCGTCCGGCGCGGGGATGTCGTCGTGGGTTGCGGCGCCGCTGCGAGCTGGGGCTGGAGCTGGAGCTGCCGCACCACCGCCACCGCCAGCATTGCCGGCAGCGCCCGATCCTCGCGGCTCGAGGAACTGGACGTCGTTCGCGATGATCTCGGTCACCCTCCGCTTCTGGCCGTCCTGGCCCTCCCACGAGCGGGTCTGGATCCGGCCTTCAACGTACACGAGGGCACCCTTGCGGGTGTACTGCGCCACGGTCTCCGCGAGGTTTCGCTTGCCGATGGGGTAAGCGACGATGTTGTGATAGTCGGTGAACTCCTTGCGCTCGCCATCCGGGCCCGATGACCATCGATTGGTGGCGATGCTGAAGTTGGTCACCGCCGTCCCGCTTGGCGTGTAGCGCATCTCGGGGTCCTTGGTGAGCCGGCCGATAAGCAGCGCCTTGTTGAGGTTTGACATTTAGGATTCCTCCCCATCCGCACGAGCTGCCGGAACCGCTACGGTCTCCGGTTCCACCGCTATGGGCTCAAGCACGACCTCCGCCGGCGGCGGCGCAACGGGGGTCACGACGACCTTCTCGGGCTTGCGCACGATGAGATGCCTCAGTACCTCCTCGGTGATCTTCAGAGCCGCCTCGAGCTCGGGCACCCGGCTGGGGTCGAACTGAAAGTCCTGAAGGACGTATGAGCCCTCCTTCTGGTGCTTGACCTCGTAAGCGAGCTTGCGCTTGCCCCACAAGTTGGTCCGCTCGATGGCACCGCCGGATCTTTCGATCAGCGTATTGACTCGCTTCACCGCGTCCTGAACCTTCTCGTCGTCCAGGTCTGCGCGAACAATGTAAAGAACTTCGTAATCCCGCAACGGGGACCTCCTTCCTATGGGTTCAGGCCCCGGACGATCGGTGGCGGAGTGCCCCGGTCGAGGCCAGAAAGGGTAGGCCGGTATTCTACCAGTGCTAATGGCAACGAAAACCCGAGCCAAGACCGCCGTGCGCCCAGGCACGGGGAAAGGCGGCCGGCGGCCGACGGTCAAGGTCAAGAGGGGCCGCGACATCCCGCTGCTTCCGATCGCGGTCGCGGCCATCCTGGTCGTCTTTATGGTCGGCCTGATCATCTACGTGGTCGAGAACAACAAGTCCACTGCGCCCCAAACCGTGGCGGGCATCCCGTGCGACCAGGGAGAGCACTCGCAGGTGCACTACCACGCCGCCGTCCAGATCGTCGACCAGGGCAACGTGCATCCGATCCCTGACGGCGTCGGCATCATCACCGACCCGACATCGGCGGCCGTGACCTGTTACTACTGGCTGCACGTCCATACCGGCGAGGCGAACGTGGTCCACATCGAGGCGCCGGCGACCCAGACGTTCACTCTCGGCCAGTTCTTCGCCGTCTGGAGCAACTGGAGCAAGTTGAACGGTGGTGCGTCGCAGAACCTTGACGCCACCCACGTGTCGACCCTGACCCTGGCGGCGGGCCAGAAGCTCGTCGTCTATGTCGACCTGCAGGACGGCAAGGGCCCCCAGCCATACACGGCTGACCCGAAGGCGATCGTTCTCAGGGAGCACGAGGTGATCACGCTGGAGATCACGCCGCCGGAGGTCACACCGCCGCCTGCGTTCACGTTCCCGAGCGGGACTTAGCGTCCCTTTTCAGCGCACTTCGAGTAGAACGCGAGCCGCTCGGTAGTGCTCGAGTGCGTCGTGGCTGTTGGCGGCGCGCTGCGCCTGGTCGGCGAGCCGGAGGTGGGTTTTGACCGCGTCCGCGCCAAAGACGAAACGCTCGCCCCTCTCGACCGATCGAACGCGGTGCAGGCGGTGGCGGTCGTGGTGCGCGTTGATGAGCTCTTTCTCGCGCGACAGGATCTCCCCCGCCTCGGTCTCGCGCCCTAGAGCGCGGAGGGCCGCGGCCTGGCAGAGTCGCGCATCGGTGCCGAGCGGCCATTCAGTGGAATCGACGGCTGGATGCAGGGCGGCCAGCGCCCGGCGCGCGTCACCCCGCGCCAGGAGCACACGGCCTTTCTCGAGCGCCAGCTCACGTTCGACACCGGGCAGGTGCCCTTCCAGCAGGTAATCCACCTCCGTCCCGAGACGCCCGGCGATGACCCTGAGCACACGCGTGGAGGGCTGGCTGCGTCCGAGCTCGACCTGGTTCAGGAACGCGCGGCTGAAATCTTCGCCGCTGACTCTGGCGAGGCTCATGCCGCGCTCCTGGCGCACACGACGGATTCGCTGCCCGAGCGTTTCGTTTCGGGGCACTGTAAAGCCCTACTTTACAGGTAGTCGCGTGGATCCAAGCTTCGCGTGATGGTTGTGAAGTTCTCGAATCCGTCCTTCCGGACCATGCCGGTGTCCTCGATGCGCACGCCCCCAAGTCCCAACATGTAGAGGCCAGGCTCGACGGTGACGACGTCGCCTTCGAGCAGCACGTTCTCGTCCGGGCCGCGCAGCGAAGGGTCCTCGTGCACGTCGAGGCCGACACCGTGGCCGGTGGAATGGCTCATCCTGGCAACTCCCTCCGGACCCTCGAAGCCCTCGGTCGAAGTCCCGTAGCCGCGATCCACCAGCACCTTGCAAACGCCGTGATGAACCTCGCGGCCAGAGGCCCCGGCCTTGATCGACTCGATACCCGCGTCGAGCGCCTGCAGCACCGCCGCGTGCATGCGGCGGATCTCGTCCGGTATCTCGCCGACGACCACGGTTCGCGTGAGGTCGCCGTGATAGTGGCTCGTCCGGCTGGAGGGAAAGAGGTCGATGATGACCGGGGCGCCGGCCCTGATCGCGCCCTCACCGCGGAAGTGCGGCATCGCGCACTCGGGAGAGCCGGCGATGATCATTTCCGGGCACGCGAAGCCCTTCTCCCCCAGCAGCAGCGATGCGCGTCCGTACAAGCGCTCAGAAGTGAGAGGGCTGTCTTCGAGCCACAGGATCCCGTCTCTGATGTCTGCCTGGGCGAGCTGGCTCACCACCTCAACCACCGCCGCTTCCGCGGCTCGCTGCGACGCTTCGATGAACCGGGCTTCTTCGGATGATTTGTGGCGACGCTCCGCACGGAACAACCCGCGGTCGACTTCGACGTCAAGTCCCGCCGTCCGCAGCTCCTCAAGGTATCCGGCCTGAAGGCGGGGCGACACTCGCGCCGAGTCCAGCCCTCGCTCCCGCAGCAGTTTGGCTGCCAACCGAGCATGTGAGATAAACGGGCCGCTCTCTTCGAACCCGGCCTCGTCGAGCAGGAGTATCCGGCTTGCCTTGCTCTGCATGCGTGCGCGATCGATCTCGAGCGGGCTCGCGACCAGCAAGTCGTCGCCCTCGCCGAAGCGGACGTACAGGGCGGCTTCGACCGCGAATCCCGTGGCATAGGTGAAGTCGGCGTCGTCGTCGCCGCTTGGGATGAGGACGATCGGCTTCATCGGCTCGCCCGCGCGTGACGTTCGATCGCGGTCGCGAACAACGACGCCAGCGCGGCCGGCGCCAGCGAATCGACCTCTTCGGTGACCTGGACGGCGAGGCGCTTGGGGAGCTGCTTGCGCAACAGCTCAAGGTGCTGCTCGTAGACGCGTCCGAGCGAGCGGCGGCCGGCGTGGCCCTCGAGATTCAGCTTCTCCTGCACCTCATAGCCCCCTGTGTATGCGACCTCGTAACCAAGCTCGCGAAGCTGCACGAGGTCGCGGCGCAGGGTCCGCTCCGAGATCCCGGCTCGTTCCGCCAGCTCGAGGGGGTTGAGGCCCGGTTCGGCTATGACTGCGGAAAGGATCCGCAGGAGGCGGGCGAGCCGGCTGGCTCGATTCACCCCGCCAAAGCGGTGTTAGCCGATTTCTTCCCAGGAAGTTGCATTGCCCTCAAACGGGTCGGCCTCGGCCTCCTCCTGGTTCCCCACCTTCTGGTGGAACCTGCTCGCGATCATCTGGTACGCCATGGCCTTGGGGATGCCGAGCTTGGTGAGCGACTTCACCTCGTCGGCCATGACCTTGTCACGGGCTGCCTCGACCGCAGCCAGCACCTCTTCGATCGAAGCCGTCCTCTTCACCATAGGTAAGTGATGATACCCAAGCCAACCGGCACTTAACCGCGCCTTAGACTTGTCTTAGTGCCGGCAGCGGCCCGTGGTGCTGGGGGGTTGGATGGCCACTGAATACGCGTGCGACAAGATCAGGAACGTGGTCCTTCTGGGCCATTCGCATGACGGCAAGACCATGCTCGCCGAAGCCATGCTCTTCGCGTCCGGCGCAATCGCGCGAATGGGGGCCCCCGACCAGTCGACCGCGACCATGGACTTCGAGCCCGAAGAACACAAGCGAAAGATCTCGATCAACCTCGGGGTGGCCTTCGCGGAGCACAACGGCTTCAAGATCAACATCCTCGACGCGCCCGGGTTCTTCGATTTCGCGGGCCAGGTGCTCAGCGGGCTGCGCGTGGCGGAAGGCGCCGTGGTCGTGGTCGGCCCGAGCGACCACCTGGCGGTCGGAACGGAGGTGGCCTGGGAGCACTGCAATCGAACGAACAAGCCGCGCATCGTCGTGATCAACAAGCTGGACAAGGAGAACTCCGATTTCTATGGCGCGGTCGCGACGATGCGCGAGCACCTCTCGCCTCGTCCCTTTCCACTGCAGCTGCCAATCGGTTCAGAGCACGACTTCCGCGGCATCGTCGACCTCCTCCACCTCAAAGCCTTCGTGACGACGCCAGACGGCAAGGGCAGCGAGGTCCCCATACCCGACGACATGCAGAAGCTCGTCGAGCAATACCGAGGCCAGCTGATCGAAGCGGCCGCAGAGAGCGACGACTCGCTGCTCGAGAAGTATCTGGACGCCGGCACGCTGAGCGAGGAGGAGATTCAGCGCGGCCTGCGTGAGGGAATCCTCGCCGGGAAGGTCGCGCCGGTCGTGTGCTGCTCGGCGACCAAGCTCCTCGGCGTGCGGACGTTGATGTCCACGATCACGGAGCTGATGCCACGGCCAGACGTGCAGCCCGACAACCCCGCAAAGGCATTCGTGTTCAGCACCGGCGGCGACCAGTTCGGTCGAGTCAGCTACTTCAAGGTTGTATCCGGCACGATCAAGGTTGACGCTCACCTGCCCAACCTGACCCGCGGCGGCGAAGAAAGGCTCGCGCAGATCTTCTTCCCGCGCGGCAAGGAACACCTTGCCACCACAGAGGTGCGGGCCGGCGACATCGGCGCGGCGACCAAGCTGGCCCACACGCTCACCGGCGACACGCTCGGCTTGAAAGACGGCGGCCCCCTACCGCCTCTGGACCTTCCAGGACCCGCATACACGCTGGCGATCACACCGAAAGCCCGCGGTGACGAGGAGAAGATCTCCAGCGGCCTCGCCCGGCTGAGCGAAGAGGACCCGACGCTACACGTGGAGCGCCTCGAAGAGACCAAGCAGCTTGTCATTGCGGGGCTCGGAGATGTCCACCTCGACGTCATCCTCGAGAAGCTCAAGCGCAAATACGGGGTGGAGGCGACGACCCAGGCCCCGCGCGTGGCCTACCGCGAGACCGTCTCAAGCCACAGCCGGGCCGAGGGCCGCCACGTCAAGCAGTCGGGTGGCCATGGCCAGTACGGGGTATGTGTCATCGAGGTCGCTCCGACCAAGCGCGGCGAAGGCTTCGTATGGGAGGACAAGGTCTTCGGCGGCGCCATACCCCAGAACTTCCGGGCCTCGGTCCAGAAAGGGATCGTCGACAACATGGGCAAAGGCGTGGTCGCGGGATACCCGATGGTCGACGTCCGGGTGACGCTCGTGGATGGGAAATATCACGCCGTCGACTCGAACGACATGGCCTTCCAGATTGCCGGCTCGATGGCCATTCGCAAGGGAGCTCTGGAGGCGGGTCCGGTGCTGCTGGAGCCAGTCGTCGAAGCGAACATCCGCGTCCCCGAGAAGAACCTCGGCGCCATCATGTCCGACATCAACGGACGTCGCGGCAAGATCCTCGGGACCGAACCAGACGATGGCTATGAGAAGGTGCATGCCACGGTTCCAGAGCACGAGATGCTGCGTTTCGCCCTCGACCTGCGCTCGATCACGCAAGGCCGAGGCACATTTCAGCAAAAGTTCTCTCATTACGACGAGATGCCTGCACACCTGGCCAAGACGATCATCGAAGAGTTCCAAAAACAGCACGAAGCGGCAGGCTGATGGCTTCGGCCGGTGGTCGTGGGCTGAGCGCACCAAGCGATCACGACGTCTGCGTGATCGGCGGCGGCGTGACCGGAGCGGGCATCGCGCGCGACCTGTCGTTGCGCGGCCTTTCCGTGCTGCTGCTGGAGAAGGGCGACTGGGGCGGCGGGACGAGCGGCGGATCCAGCTGGATGATCCACGGCGGACCTCGGTACCTCGAGTTCGACTGGGATACCACGCGCCTTTCCACCCGAGACGCGGGCTACATCGTGTCGATCGCGCGCAACCTCGTTTACCGGGTCGTTTTCATCATCCCGGTGCTCCCACACGACCGTAACAACATCGAGCGGATGGAGACGGCTATGGAGGTTTACGACCGCTTCCAGCCGCTCAAGAAGGCCAATCCGCACCGGCGGCTCACCGCGGCGGAGGCAAGACAGGCCGAGCCCGGCCTCTCACCGGACGTGATAGGCGCCGTGACCATGGAAGAGTGGGGCGTCGACCCCCACCGGCTCGTTTACGCAAACGTCGAGGATGCCGTGGCCCACGGCGCGCGGGCTTTGAACCACACGAAGGTCGTCGACCTGGTTCGCGATGGGGACAAGGTGATCGGTGTGCGCTACCGCGCCTCAGATGGCGCCACGACAGAGGCGAGAGCTCGAGTCGTCGTCAACGCGACCGGGCCATGGTCGCCGGTGGTCAGCGGGATGGCCGGCCTGACCGTGAAGCTGCGCCCGGCCAAGGGGATCCACCTCGTCTACCCGCATCGAATCTCCAATTTCTCGATCAGCGCCGAGTCGGTCGACGGCCGCGACCTCCTGATGGTGTCGCACGGCGGTTTCACCTTGCTCGGGACAACCGACGACGACTTCTACGGCGACCTCGACTCGGTGGATGTGCTCGAGGACGAGGTCGACTACCTCCTACAGGCGTTCGAGCGCGTCTTCCCCTCGATCAGGGCTTACCGGCCGGTGCGGGCGACGACGGGCGTACGCCCAACGCTGTTCAAATGGCGGCGCTACGAGGACGAGCTCTCGCGTCGATACCAGGTCATCGACCACGCAGCCGAGGGCATCGCAGGCTTCGTGACGATCGCCGGCGGCAAGCTGTCGATGTATCGACTGATGGCCGAAGAGACCTCTGATGCAGTCTGCCGCAAGCTCGGGCACCAGGCTCGATGCACGACAGCCACGAGCCCCTTGCCTGGCAATGAGACGGACATGGAGCCACCTGCGGAGCTGGCCCGCCGTGTCGGCCTACCGGCGCTGGCTGTGCTCAAGCTGCAGAGCCGCCACGGTTCCCGGGCGGAAAAGATCCTGGACAGCGGGCGCGCCGGGAGGCTCGTGTGTAGATGCGAACCGATGACCGAGGCGGAGCTCGCTTATGCAGCACGGCACGAGCAGGTGCGCTCCCTCGCTGATGCTTTTCGACGCGTCGGCCTGGCGGCGGGCCCGTGTGCCGGCGCCGCCTGCGTGATGCGCGCGGCAGAAGTGATCGGTGGTGAGCTGGGGTGGAGCGCCTCGCAACGATTTGACGCGGTGCGCGAGTTCGTGCGCGGCGCATGGTTGGGCCGGGCGCCCGTGTTGGGCCACGCGGGATGGGCGCAAGAAGAGCTTGCGCAGGGCGCGATGCGTGGACTTCTGAACTAGTGTTCCGCCACTGACCATGGGCCGCACTGACTCGCTCGCCAAGCTCGCCTTCGCTTACGGCGTTCACCTCACGCGCCGGCGGCTTACGCGTCCCCGCTCGCAGCTCGGAGACCTGCTCGAAACCTATTCATCCGACGGCATTCGCGCCCTGCAGCCCTCGGAGCGCGAGCGACATCCGCATCTCATCGGCTGCATCAACTGCGGTCTGTGCGCACTTGCCGCGGGACGCATGGGCAAGACGCGCTTGCCCGATGTGGCGTCCTCCTATATGCGTCTCTATGCGCGCTTGGGAGAGGCATCCTCCGACATCGAAGGCGACGAGCCGGACCTCAAGGCCGCGGCATCCGCTTGCCCGGTCGGTGTCCCGCTGGACGAGGTTGCGGCCATCGTTCGCCGCATGGCGGCGGGCTGAGGCCGAGGAGCGACCCTCCAGGCACCGACTCCGATCCGGATCACTTGTTCAACCGGCCTGTTGGAGCCGCCCTACGCGCCGGCCGGCTGAAAAGCGCCCTGGGCGCCGGCGCCGCGATGATCCAGCAGCCTGACCATCTATGCATAGCACCGCACCCGCTGGACGGTTGGCTGCGTCCCGCTCGGTGAAATCGAGCTTGTATCCGCCGGCCGCGGCGACAGGACGTGGAGTGCCAGGGGTTGCGAGTTATCCACATTTTGTATACAGTCTGGGGATATCACACAACATCTAGCGCCAATGGTCAATAGGCTCTTTCGCCGGCTACGCCGCTGGTCGGCCGCTGAGTCGGTCCTGACGCGAGTCGCGGGACAGTTCACAACCTGGCCCGCCGATGACTTCGGGAGGTTCGTCAGCGCTTCGATCGGAACCGGGATGGCTGGGGCGATCCCGGTGCTGCCGCCTCCACTCGAACCTTTGCGGCCGCCTCCACCCACCTCGATGGCACCGGAAACCTTCGAGATGCGCTTCATGAGGCTTCATGCAGAAGGACGGTTCGACGAGATGTGGGAACTGCTTGCGGAAGATGCCCAGCGGGCGTGGGGAGGGCGCGACACCTTCATGAGGGATATGCCGCGGCTGGATGACGATGTCGAGCTGCTCGACATGCAGGTCGTCAGCGTCAAAGTCCTCGAGGGTTGGACCGATCAAGCGCACCAGCGCACGTACAGCAACGTGGCGCGGATGGTGATGCGCTATCGGGTTCGCCAGCAGTGGCGGGAGTGGACATTCGATCGACAGGTCCACCTCGTGCCGGCGGCCGGTGGATGGCGAACATTGTGCTACCCGACAAGAGCTAGAACTGCGGTGGGGCGCTGATATAGTGGGTTGCCAGCCATGCTTCAAGAGACGGTTGAAGAGCAGCAGCGAGATCTGCGCTGGCATCGCAGGAGACAGCGTGCAATGACGCCCCGCCGCCTGCTTCAAGAGTCGGATGAGCTGCTCTACTGGGTCGAGGAGTGTCTCGTCCAGGAAATTCGCATTGTGCCTGGTTGGTTGGTCGCGAGGCTCATGGTCGTGCTTCGGCACGCGCATCCGGAACTACCTGGACGCCTGGGTCGCGAGCGGCGACCTGAGCAGGTGATGGAGATCATCTACGACGCGCAGGCGGCCATGATGGCGCAGGCTTGCAAGAACCGCGGTCCTGCCGAGGTGATCCCGTTGTTTGCTCGCGCCCGCGAGCGAATGCTCAGAGAAGCCGCGACGCTTTAGCGGCAGACCAGGTGCGGGTCGACCTCCACCTTCACTCGGACTACTCGCATGACGGCCAGAGCTCGCTGGACGAGTTGATTCAGCGCTGCGCCGGTTGTGGCCTGGACCGCATCGCATTGACTGACCACAACACTGTGGAAGGAGCGCGCGCACTGGCAAAGATGGCGCCCGAGTTGGCCATCATCGGCGAGGAAGCCAAAACGCAAGAGGGTGAGGTGATCGGGTTGTTCATCACCAGACGCCTCCCGCCATTCCTACCGGCGGAGGATGTGATGGACATGATCCACGGCATGGGCGGGCTCACTTACATGCCGCACCCGGTTGACCGCCATCGCTCGCATTTCAGCCCAGAACGCATCGTTGAGCTTGCGGATCGAATCGACATCATCGAGACCTACAACGCATGGTGCGAGCCGGACGCAAACCGGGCCGCGGCACGCCTCGCGGTCGACCTGGGCAAAGTCACTGCAACAGGCTCGGACGCGCATGCTGCTCACGAGCTGGGACGGAGCTGGATGGAGATCGAGGACTACACGAGCCCACAGGACTTCCTGAAGAAGCTGCGGCATGCCCGACATGTGGTCACGGCAAGCAGCGGCACTGGGCGCCGTGCCTGACAAGCAACGACAGCTTCTGGTCGCGGGTTCAGTCGCGCTCGACACGCGCGACGGCCCCTTTGGCAAGGTTGAAGAAACGCTCGGCGGCTCGGCCGTGTACTTCGCACTCTCGGCGAGCTTGATCCTTCCGGTCAAAGTGGTCGCTCCGGTCGGTGTCGACGGGGCCAAGCGTGTCGCGCAGGCCTTCAGCGGGCGCCCCATAGACATCGAGCTGCTGGAAATCCTCGAAGCTCCCACGTATCGCTGGCGTGCGCATCAGGAGCACGGGCGCAACGTCGATCTCGGCAGCAGCGACGACATCTACGACAGCTGGTCGCCCTCCCTGCCCGAAGGCTTCGAAGGGTGGGCGTTTGTGGGCTCGATGCGCCCGGACCGCCAGGCGCAGCTCATGAAGATGCTTGGGGCCGTTGAGCTCCTCGCCGCCGACGCGATGCTGTCTTACGTCCTCGCCCGGCCGCCCGAAGCACGGGACGTGCTGGGCAGGGCCGGCTGGTTCTTCTGCAATGAGGAGGAATTCGCTGCGCTGGGCGGAAAGGATCCAGACGATTTTCGCCGGCGGTGGTGGCTGCAAGGCCTCGTCGTCAAGGCGGGTGCGCGTGGCGTCACCGCGTACCAGGAGGACCAGGTTGTACGGGTCCCTGCTCTCACCGACCGGCCGGTCGTAGACACGACCGGCGCGGGTGATGCGTTGGCAGGGGGAATGCTCGCGCGCTGGTTGAGCAATGGCGGACTGCGTGGTGGTTTGCAGGATGCCCTTGTGTGGGGCGTGGCCTGCGCTTCGATCACCACCTCAGCGATTGGTGTGAAAGGCATCGCAAAGGCCACTCGCAAGGAATTGGAGGAGCGCGTGACCGAGGTGGAGGAATGCCTGCGCCGCGAATCGTGATCATCAACGGTGACCTGGTCGAGCAGCACGTCGGCGCAATCGTCAATGCAGCGAACAACGACCTCGTGCTTGGGGCCGGTGTGGCGGGAGCGATACGCACGCGTGGGGGAGCCACGATCCAGGAGGAGTGCGACGCGCATGGACCGATCAACGTCGGTGAGGCGGCCATCACTGGGGCCGGCAATTTGCCGGCGCACCACGTGATTCACGCGGCGAGCATGGCGCTCGGAGGACGCACGACCGCGCATTCGCTTAGGTCTTCGATGGACCATGCGTTTCGTTTGGCGCGCGAGCATGATGTGCGCTCCATCGCCATTCCCGCGGTAGGCACGGGCATCGCGGGGTTTGCGATGGATGAGTGCGCGCGCGTGATGGCGGGCTGTCTCCGCGCTGCATTGGTCGGCGGGTGGGCGCCCGACGAGGTCCGCTTCGTGCTTTTCGGCGAGGCTGCAAGGCAAGCATTTGAGGCCCCGTTCAGGGTGGCTTTTGATCCCCTTTGAGGCCCCCGGACCCGAATTCAGTTTGAATTGGGGTTGTATTGGGCAAACACCCACCCCTAGAATGGGCAGGTCCGCCCCCGAATCAGAATCTCGTATAAGGACGGTGACTACTTGGAAGGCTACTGCTTGAAGGACAAGAAGAAGGTCGAAATGAAAGACCCTCAGCCGATCACGATGAAGAATGGGAAGCCGGCAACAGTTGGTACGTGTCCCAACTGCGGCACCAAGATCTACAAGATCGGCAAGGCTGTATAACCAGGCTTCGACAAGAAGGGCCGCTCAATGTGAGCGGTCCTTTTTCGCGCCAGGCGCGTAAAGGTTGGCCTTCCGATTGCCTTTTTGGATCAGGTGGTGATCGGAGGCTCCAGCGCAGCAAGCAGGACGTCGGTGGCCGAAACCGCTTCGTCGACCCCTAGCATCTTGAAGATCTCCACATTGGAAGGGTTGTTGACCCGCGCGATGGTCTTCTTGACATTGAAATGCTTCTTGGCCATCTGCAGGGCGATGAGATTGTCCTCGTCATCGGCGGTGACGGCGACGATCGCGTCAGCGCGCTCGATACCCGTCTGCGAGAGGAACTTCACCTCGCATCCATCTCCTCGCATCACGATGCTCCCGAGCTGAGTCTCCAGCCAGTCGGCCCGCCGCGACTCTCTTTCGATGAGGGTCACCTCGTGTCCGCGCTCGAGAAGATCCCGCGACATGTAATAGCCGACCGTGCCACCGCCGACAACGATCACATACATCTAATGTGCTTCCAGCAAGGTCTTCTCGATGTGCTTCGCGCCCTCGATGGTCGGACAGATCGTGTGGAGGCCAAGCTTCTCGTACGCCTCGGCCCGCTCGGGGTCATAGATGCGGGCAACGACCCGTGGGACCTTGAAGACGTGTTTGGCGACCTGCGCGGCCATGATGTTGCGGTTGTCGCCCTCCGTCACAGCGACGAAGCCGTCGGCGTCTTCTATGCCGGCCCTTCTGAGGACGTCGGCATCGGTACCGTTGCCGACGACCTGGTCGCCCTTGAAATCGGTGGTCAGCACACCCCGAGAGGCGGCTCGTGAAAACTGGTTCGGGTTCCGGTCGATGATGACCACCTGGTGGCCCGATCGATCCATGTCAGCGGCAATCTGCGACCCGACCCGCCCACATCCCACGATCAGCAGCTTCAAGGCTGGTTGATTATAGGAGGCTCTCGTAGCGCCTCCGGCCGGGCTTGGTTAGGATTTGAATGCTTGCGCTTCCCCTTCACGTTCATGGGTTTCATGGCGCTCGGTATCGGCCTGTGGGTGCTGGTCTACCTGGTTGGCCATCGAGAGCTCGAGCCTGCTTCGCGGGGGATCGGGCTGGCGACGGTCGCCCTCTCGTGGGGCTTGGCGGCCTATGTCCTCATCCGGCGGGCGAGAAAAGGCCCTCAGCACTGATGGCTGACCATTCACACCCACCGACCTCGAAGAAGGTGCTGGTCGCCGTCGGCGGCCAGGGAATCGACACGGAGACCGTGCGGCTCGCTTGCCGAATGACGGACGCCCAGGGCGGGAGGCTCTACGCAGTCCACATCATCGAGGTGAACCGGTCGCTGCCGCTGGGGGCGGTGCTGGATGACGTCGTCGAACGAGGCGAGAAGATCCTGGACGAGGTGGAGCAGCTGGCGGCGCAATCTCAGCTGCCGGTCGAAACGGAGCTCGTCCAGGCGCGCGATACGGGCCCTGCGCTCGTGGACGAGGCTGTCGAATGGGGCGCGGACCTGATCGTGATGGGCCTGCCGTACAAACGGCGATTCGGAGAATTCAACATGGGCAAGACCGTTCCGTATGTCCTGAAGAACGCCAACTGCCGGGTGATGCTGTTTCGGGAGCACCGAGAACACGCGGACTGAGCAAAGCGTCGCCGTAGCACGCTAGAAAGCTCAAGCGAGCTTGACCATCCAGCTTGTTAAGGTCAAGTCGAGATGACTCGCGCGACCCCTGACCGGCCGCACTACTTCCGTCGCTTCTGGGCCGAGCTCGGTCGGATCGGCGGTGAGCACGACGCCTTCATCAAGGTGATCATCGTCGAGCGCATCGTCAAGGCGATCGTTCTGATCGCTCTCGCGATCGGCCTGCTGGTAGCCGGCGAAAAAGGCCTGCTCACGACTTGGGCGCGGTACGCGCAGGACGAGCTGAACCTCGAAGCCGGGCACAGTGTGATCATCCAGCTCCTGCTGCGGTTACTGCTCCTGGTCGGCACGTTCAATCACGTCACGGTGCTGGCCCTCGGCGCAATCGTGTACGCCCTGCTCGAGGGTACTGAGGGAGTGGGGCTGGCGATGCGCCGCCGCTGGGCGGAGTACCTCACGGTGATCGCGACAGGAATCCTTATCCCGTACGAGGCTTATGAGGTGGTTCACAGCCCGACGCTTTTCAAGGTCGGCGCCCTGCTGCTGAACCTAGCTGTCGTGGGCTACCTGGCCTACCGCAAGCGCCTGTTTGTCGGCATCTGAAGCGGGCGTCAGCCACGAGCACCTGAAGCCGGCGCGGTGGCTCACGTACCTGACCAGTGCGGCTAGGGTCTTGAACCCGTACACCGTCGACGTCAAAAAGCTCACCGAGCTCGCGTCTTCGTGGTATTTGCCGATCGCGGGGACCTCGCCGATCTTGAATCCAAAGGCCGCAGCCTGGATCAGCACCTGTGTGTCGAAAACGAAGTCATTGCTGTTTTCGAGAAACGGTATCGCCTCGAGAAAGCCCCGCGAATAGGCGCGGTAGCCGGTGTGGTACTCGGACAGGTGCAATCCGAGCACTCGGTTCTCGGCCGTGGTCAAGAAACGATTACCAATACGCTTCCACCACGGCATGCCTGCCTTCGCCGGGTCGATGCCAAGCCACCTCGACCCCAGCACGATGTCGGCCTCGCCTTTCTCGATGACTCGGCAAAGATTGGGGATGATCGCCGGGTCGTACTGGCCGTCAGGGTGCAGCATGACCACCACGTCGGCACCCATCCTCAGCGCCTGGCCGTAGCAGGTCTTCTGATTCCCGCCATAGCCCAGGTTGCGCGTGTGGCGAATCACATCCAGCCTCAGAGCAGTGGCGACGCTGACGGTTGCG
>Ga0208848_1000061_pt1 | contig 19751 bp, 16 predicted proteins | sample NGESurshal072012_2_FD_184455 | JGI IMG/M metagenome (GOLD analysis project Ga0208848, IMG submission 184455) | Arctic peat soil microbial communities from Barrow, Alaska - NGEE Surface sample 210-1 shallow-072012 (SPAdes) | ecosystem: Environmental > Terrestrial > Soil > Wetlands > Peat ... | reverse complement strand
GTGTGTCTGCGGGCACTCGTCTCATGCCCATCGCCCCGTTCCTGGATTTGACGTGCATCTCCGTCTTCGTCCTCCTCGGCCGCGAGAGTCACGGCGTCAACGGGGGCGCCTCTTGGTTCTTGGTCGTGGTGTGGCCCTTCGTCGTCGGCTGGTTGGTCGCGGCGCTTGCCGTGCGCTTGTACACGTCTCGGTCACACAACGTGTTGCGGCTGGGTGCGACGGCGACCATCGGGATCGCCGTCGGCCTGATTTTGCGTGCGCTGCTCACCCATCGTGACGACCCCGCCGCGTTCATCATCGTCGCGTACCTGTTCATCGTGCTGAGCACCGTTGGATGGCGCGTCGTCCCCTCGACGCTCTCAAGGATGGCGCGCCACCTGACGTGACCTGCGGCTAGGTCCTTGGCATGACAAATAACTCCCCGATCTTGTCGGGACACTGAGGAGAGGACATGACATGCTCGGCACCTCGATGATCGTTGCCACGATCCCGGTCACCGATGGGGTGGGTCGTCGCCCACCTCGAGGCCGTCGCTGCTGTCAGCCGGGAGCGGGAGCTCCCTCGCCGTCGTCGCCGAAGATGCCAGTCTGAGTCTGACCACGCAGCACGCGGCCGCCGACCATGCAGCGATTCACCAGCTGCGGGCGGGTGCATTTGTCGTGTCCTGGTGGATGAGGATCACGCTCGCCCTGGGGATCGTCTTCCTCATGACGACCAAACCGGACCTCCTTGGGGCGTCGCTGAGCGTCGTGATCGCGGCTGCAATCGGACTGGCAGCGGGGACGTTGAGCGTCACCACCTCGCCCAGACCCGCGCTGTCGCGGTGACTACGCCGGGGTAGCTGGAGGCACCCCGATCGACGTGTCAGGTTGATTCCTGAGGGGCACGCGATCATCGCAACTCCGCCACGGCCTGATGACGCGTGCAGCGCCGACCACGATCCACCTGACGATGGGGCGCGGAAGTGGCTGTTCAATCCCCGGCTCTGTCCGAAGCGCCTCCCTCCCCTGCCCCTGAACCACGTTGGCCGTCCGGGCGTGGCGAGGTTGTTCTGTTCGGCGCTGTGGTCCTGTGCAGCGCGATGCTGCTCTTCGCCGTCGAGCCACTCTTCGCCAAGCTTGTGCTGCCCCGCCTCGGCAGCACCCCAGCGGTGTGGAACACAGCCATCGTGTTCTATCAGGCCGTTCTGCTCGGCGGCTACGCGTACGCGCATCTCACCACTCACCGCCTGTCGCGCCGAATGCAGGTCGGCCTCCATCTTGCGGTTGCACTCGTGCCGTTCCTTCTCCTGCCGATTGCCATCCGCATCGGCAATCCACCCGGCGGCGACGCCGACCCCATCCCCTGGCTGATTGCAGCGCTGGCTCTCGGCGTGGGACTGCCATTCTTTGTCCTGTCGACGACGGGGCCGCTGCTCCAGCGCTGGTTTTCCAGCATCGGTCACCCTCGCTCCGCCGACCCCTACTTTCTGTACCGGGCCAGCAACATCGGCAGCGCCATCGGTCTGCTCTGCTATCCGCTGCTTGCCGAACCGCTCCTGACACTGCACCAGCAGGCGATCTGGTGGACGGCTGCCTACGCCGTGTTTGTCGCGCTCCTCATCGCTGCGATGTTTGTTGTGTGGCGATCAGGAGGGCGTGCGTCGGCCCACGCGCGCCCGGAACCGATCACCGTGGATCACGCTTCTCAGCTGACGTGGCGCCGGCGCGTGCGATGGGTCGTGCTCGCCGCCATTCCGTCCACATGGATGCTCGGCATCACCCTCTATCTGACCACCGAGCTCGCACCCAGCCCCGTCCTCTGGGTGATCCCGCTGAGCCTCTACCTGGTGTCATTGAACCTCGCCTTCGGTCGGCGCTCCATCCTGACCCGCGAGCGCTGTGCGTTCGTGCTGCCGTTCCTGATCATCGCCACGGTTGGAACCCTGGAACTGCACGCCAGTGGACCGCTCTGGTTCGTCGGCCCACTCCACCTTGTGACGTTCTTCGTCGGTGCGCTGGTCTGCCATGGCGAGATCGCGCGTGACCGGCCGCCGGTGCAGCATCTGACGTCCTTCTATCTCTGGATTGCCGTCGGTGGCGTGCTCGGCGGTGCCCTGAGCGGCCTGATCGCTCCAACCATCTTTCCGGGATTCGTCGAGTATCCGCTGGCGATCGTCGCTGGGGCGGCGCTGTTGCCTCGCCACCCTGACGGTCCAACGTCGCGCCTTTGGGCGGACGTCGCGTTCGCGGTTGCCGTCGGTGCCGTCGTCGTTGGCGCGCTCGCCGGGGCCACTGCATTGAGTGTGCCGGATGTCGTTGCCCATGGCATTGCCTTCGGCCCGGCGGCGTTGCTGTGTTACAGCGCAGTGCGGCGGCGACTGCGATTCAGCCTCGCGATGGCGGGAGTGCTCCTCGCCGGTGTTCTTCCCATCGGCCTCAGTGAGCAACCGCTGTTCGCCGGCCGAGACTTCTTTGGGACCAGCCGGGTGACGTCGGTGAACGCCACGGGCATGCACGTCCTGTACAGCGGCAGCATCGTCCACAACGAACAGATGGTCAGCGGGCCGAATCGCGACGACCCGCTCACCTACTACACCAAGCAGGGACCACTCGGCGACGTCTTCCGCAGCATCGCCACGCGGTCGGCGCGGTGGAACATCGGCGTCATCGGTCTCGGCGCCGGTGCGATGGCGTGCTACGCGACGCCGAACCAACACTGGACGTTCTACGAGATCGATCCCCTCGTCACGCGGCTGGCAGAGGATCCATCGATGTTCACCTACTACTCCGACTGCCTCAGAGGCAACGGCCGGGTGATCCTCGGGGATGGCCGGATCTCGATGGCGGCGGCGCCCGATCACAGTGACAACGTCATCGTGATCGACGCCTTCGGGTCAGATGTCGTCCCCGTCCATCTCCTGACCAAGGAGGCCATGGATCTCTACCGACGCAAGCTCGCTCCAGGTGGCGAGATCGTGCTCAACGTCTCCAATCAGTACGTGGATCTGACCGGGGTCGTTGCCACGGTCGCGCACGACGAGGGAATGACATGCCTGACCCGGAACGATTCCAATATTCTGCCTGGAAGCGCCGCGGCGGGGCGCTTTGCATCGCAGTGGATGGTTCTCGGCGGACCAGACGCCGACCTGTCCGACCTGAGGACAACCCCGCGTTGGGTGCCGGCCGCTCCGACCCCCGGGGCACAGCCCTGGACCGATGACTTCAGCGATCTCATCAGCATCATTCGCTGGCGGTAGCGCCGCCGCGGTGCTTTCTACGGCGCCACGGCTCCCTGTGCGGAACTGTCACTCGCCGCAGGAGGCGCGACGTCGTCGTAGATGCGTGCGAACGCCAGCCTCCCGCTGTCACCGCGCTGGTAGACGGCTATGCCGGCCTGCGCCGGCATCGCGACGGCACCCCACCGGACCGCGTTGTATTCGACGGCGCACGCGCGGCCGTCATCGGTGAGCGTGCAGTGTTCCAGGGGAATGCCCAACCCGTCAGCGAACTGCAACGAGTAGATGCGCCGGAGAGCGTCCTTTCCCGTGTAGGTGTACTCGCCGCCTGCCGGTTCACGCACGACGGCGCCGTCCTCGTACGAGGCAAGGATGCCATCCAGGTTGCCGGCGGCAAGGGCGCGCTGGTAACCGCCAACGACGTCCGGCATGGTCAGAGTTGGATCGCGCGCAAGGAGTGGGTGTCGAACCTCATGACCACCGGTGAGCGGCCAGAGGCTGTGATACACCCTCACCGCCGTCAGACGTCCGTCGCCGCGGCGCTCGGCGACCACAGCCACAGGCAACTCGCGTCCTACCCCGTCAAGCGTCAGGTCCAACGCGACCTCTTCAACCGTCCGCGAAGCGGTGACGATGAGATGCACCGGCCGCACCACAGCCCCGGCGCCGATGAGCCACTCCCGCGTTTGATTCACCCAGGTGGTGAACGCGCCGACGCCGACAACATGCCCGCTGCGGGGGTCATCAACATCCGGCGCCCCGGCCCACGAGCCGAGCAGGGCATCGGGCTTGACGCCCAGGATTCCGTCGTAGAACGGGATGGGACCTGTGGCGTTCCTGTTGGGTTGCAGACCGTATGACAGCTCAGGGGGCCAAGGCACAGCCGAGCACTCCTCAGCCCTGAGCGTCCGCGGACCGGAACGCGGCCTGCGCGATGGCGAACGCGCGGTTGGCCCTGGGCACGCCGGCGTATACGGCGACATGGAGGAGCACCTCGGTGATCTCCTCGCGTGTGACACCGTTCCGCACCGCCCCGCCGAGGTGCATCTCGAACTCCTCCTCTGAGCCGAGGCTTGAGAGAAGTGCCAGGGTCACGCAGCTGCGCGTGCGCCGGTCGAGACCCGGCCGCGCCCAGACGTCTCCCCACGCATAGCGGGTGATCAGCGCCTGGAAGTCGGCGGTGAAGGGATCCGTCGCAGCGATGGCGCGATCCACGTGGTCGTCGCCGAGCACCTCGCGGCGCACTCTCATCCCCCGGTCATCGCTGTCGGTATCCATCGAACCTCCTTTATGAGGATGGGTGGTCGTCGGCGCCGTGGATGACCAGCGTGGGACAGCGGATGTACGACAGCGACTGGGGCAGGTCCATGGCGGCGATCGCCTCGCAGCACCGCGCATACCCCTCGACATTGGTAGCCTCGATGTTGCCCAGCTGCGCGGCGATGCTGTCCTCGACGTTCGGCATGGGAGGAGCCTCCTACATGACCGGGCGTCATGGCAAGCAGCGCCCGTCCGGCGCCATGGCCGAGCCCGGCGTCTCGCCCTCCGCAGGGCCCTGCTACAGCGGTCCGTGGTTGCGCCCGCCTGATCGTCCGTCTGTGACTGGCACGTGGCGGAAGACCCTCCACAGCGTCAGGTCGTAGACCACCTTGACCGCACCTGCGATCACAAAGGGCAGGCCGGCGGTCAGCAGCGCTCCCTGGAGGAGCGCACCCGATATGACGGGACTGGCAGCCGAGCCGGCGCTGCGCGCCAGCGACGTGACACTTGCCGCGGCGGTTCGCTCCTCAGGTGCGACGAGCGCCATGGTGTACGCCTGCCGGGTTGGCACATCCATCTGCGAGAGCAGCTGACGCAGGAGGAGCACCGCGGCAGCCAGGGGAAACGTGGGCATGAAGGCCACCAGCGCGAGCAGGGCGTTCGAGGGAAGGTGAGTGAACACCATTGTGTTCAGGAGGCCAATGCGGCGGGCCAGTGGGACAGCCGCCAGGAATGAGAGGGCGGCCAGGGTGTTGGCGGCGAAGAAGAGCAACCCCAGCGGACCCAGTGGTACGCCAAAGCGCAGGTGAAAGTACAGCGCCGCGAGACTCTGCACGACCAGTCCACCGGCCAGGGCATCGACGCTGAAGACCGCGGCAAGGCGCAGAACAATGGAGCGCGAAGGGCCCATTGCCGGCACGAGCTGGGGCCGCCGCCTGCGGGGCGTTGCGCCCACCGTGGCCTGAGAGATGTCGTGAGGTGCCGTCTCGACCGCCGCTGACAACCGCATCGCGAGCAGGGCAGCCACGAGAGCGGCCAGCACGTACATGCCGAACATGACACGAATGCCCGTTATCAGGCCGACGCCTGCATGCGTCAGGAGGTCGGGAAGGCCCGCCGCCAGCGCACCCAGGGCGCCGGCGAATGACGCGATCAGGTTGTACTGGGCGAAGATCGCGGTCCGGCGCTCCACCGGAACAATCTGCGGCACGATTGACTGCTCGATGGGAAGAAAGGGAGCGGTTTCGGAGCCCGACGTCCCCAGCGTGCCGAAGAAGGCGGCGATCAGCAGGATCGGGTAGAAGGAGAGCAGGCCGAAGATGGCACCGGTCAGCGCCATCAGGCCGGCCAGGACGACCAGGGTCCGCCGCTTTCCCCAGCGATCGGCACGCAGACCGATGAGGTACGTGCCGAAGAAGTCACCCACGAGAGAGACGGTGATGATGGCTCCGATCGCCACCGGCGAAAGCCCACGCTGGGTCAACGCCACCCCGAGCAAGACGCCCAGGATCCCGTACGCGAACGCGCGCACGCCTCGCGCGGCGAGCAGAAGCCGTGTATCCGCGGCGTGGGAGGAGTGTCCAACGCCCGTCGTGGAAAACCCCATCGTGGAGTAGGTTGCGCTCTCGGCAAACGTCTCCGGGGCGAGGTGCGCGAGACCCGGAACGCCGGCATCGGGGCGGACTCAGATGTTGCGGGGGTCCCTGACGTGGACGGCGGCGTCCTCGGCGGCCTCAGCCGCGGCGCCGCCGGGCTCCCCACGGTCCGGTTCCGCGCGCACTGAGAAAAGGTGCTCACCACCTGGCTCGGGCGATTGGAGATCCCCCGCCTCGGCGTTCTGCGAAGCATCGAGCACGTCGGGCCGCTCCTCCGCGAGGCGCTCGTCGAGCGTGTCCCGATGGTACGCGTCGGGCTCGCGGACGCCGGCGTGGGACACGTCGACCTCCTCGCCCTCGTCGCCCACCACCTCGGCGGGGTCGGGCTCGTCCATGCCGAACAGCAGGGCGCTGTCGGCCGGGGAGTCGCTGGAGGGAAGGTCCTCGGCGTGGGCGGTCTCGGGGCCGCGATCAGCCATTGCGGTGACTCTCAGGCCACGTCGAGGTGCTGGAGCAGCTCGACGAGCGAGCGCCCCACGCGGGCGGCACGTGCGTCATCGACCGGACCGAGGTCGGGAACGAACCTGGCCACGCCCGCAGGGTCCTCGTCGGTGAGCCAGCGGATCAGCGCGTGTCCCACCTCCGCCGCGGTGGTGTCGTCGAACTCGTCAGCCATGGGCGCCCTCGAATGCATGCGAACGATCGTCACAAGCCTACGCCCTGGGGGTGGAGGCGCCGATCCCGCCGACTCCTCGCCGCCCCCGCGGAAGCGCTTCGGAACCGCAGCCCTGGGGTACAAGACTGTGGAGAACCACACGCGCTCGCCTCGATTGGGGCGTGCTCGAACGAGAATGAGACATGACTGAACTGACCACAGAACTCCTCCCGATCCTTCAGCTCGACGACGCCGTGGTGCTCCCCGGCATGACGGTTCCGCTCGCCATCGAGGGCGACAACCAGCAGGCCGCCGTGACCGCCGCCCAGAACGGCAACCGGCGGCTGCTGCTCGTGCCCCGGGTTGGCGGCACGTTCTCCGCGATCGGGACCGTGGCGCAGCTGGTCGAGACCGGCAAGCTGCCGACCGGCGCTGACGTCTCCATTCTCCAGGGCCTCCACCGTGCGCGCATCGGCAGCGGTCAGTCCGACATCGGCGGCGCCCTCTGGGTGCAGGTCGAACCCCTGCCCGACGGCGACCCGACCGATTCGGCGCGTGAACTTGCCCGTGAATACCGCGCGCTCATCGAGAGCCTCCTCGAGTCGCGCGGCGCAGGCCGCGTCATCGAGGCAGTTCGCTCGGTTCGTCATCCCGGACAGCTCGCGGACCTCTCGGGCTACTCGCCTGATCTCTCCGTCGAGCAGCGGCTCACGGTGCTCGAGACCCTCGACATCGAGGACCGCCTCACCCAGCTGATCGCCTGGACCAAGGACATCCTCGCCGATGTCTCGGTGCGAGAAAAGATCCGCACCGAGGTCAACGAGGGGATGGAGAAGACTCAGCGCGACTACCTCCTGCGCCAGCAGATGGAGGCGATCAAGAAGCAGCTCGGCGAGGGCGGCGACAACCTCGCCGCCGGCTACCGCGCGCGTCTCGAGGAGGCGGGCATGCCGGACCTGGTGCGCAAGGAGGTCGAGCGTGAGATCGATCGCTTCGAAGCGACCAGCGAGCAGAATCCCGAGCACGGCTGGATCCGCACATACCTCGACTGGATCTTCGAGATCCCCTGGAACGTGCGCTCCGAGGACAACTTCGACCTCGCCGAGGCGCGCCGCGTCCTCGACGCGGACCACACCGGCCTCGAGGACGTCAAGGACCGCATCCTTGAGTTCCTGGCGGTGCGCAAGCTGCGCCACGAGCGTGGGCTGACCGTCAGCGGTGGCCGCGGTTCCGGCGCGATCATCACCCTGGTCGGGCCGCCCGGGGTGGGCAAGACGTCGCTCGGCGAGTCCGTCGCCCACGCCCTGGGACGCAAGTTCGCCCGCGTCTCGCTGGGCGGCATCCACGACGAGGCCGAGATCCGCGGTCATCGGCGCACCTACGTGGGAGCGCTGCCCGGACGAATCGTGCGCGCGCTCAAGGAGGCCGGCACCAAGAACCCGGTGATCATGCTGGACGAGATCGACAAGGTCGGCAACGACTGGCGCGGCGATCCGTCGTCGGCCCTCCTCGAGGTGCTCGACCCCGCCCAGAACAACACGTTCCGGGACCACTACCTCGAGGTCGACCTCGATCTGTCCGAGGTCCTGTTCATCCCCACCGCAAACGTGTGGGAAACGATCCCGGCGCCGCTGCTCGACCGCATGGAGCTGATCCGGCTGGACGGCTACACCGAGAACGAGAAGGTCGCCATCGCGCGCGACCACCTTCTTCGGCGCCAGGTCGAACAGGCCGGGCTTGGCACTGACGAGGTCAGTGTCACCGAGGCCGCGATCCTCGCGGTGATCACAGACCACACCCGCGAGGCGGGCGTGCGCAACCTCGAGCGAGAGCTGGGCAAGATGACGCGCAAGGTGGCCACACGCATCGCCACCGGTGCGCTTGTCCCACCCCTTGAGATCACGCCGGTGCAGGTGCGTGAACTGCTCGGCAAGCCGAAGTTCGACAACGAGGTGGCCGAGCGCACCGCTGTCGCCGGCGTTGCCACCGGGCTGGCCGTGACCGGCACCGGAGGCGATGTCCTCTTCATCGAGGCCGCCAACGCACCCGGTGACGGGACCCTGACACTGACCGGGCAGCTCGGCGACGTGATGAAGGAATCGGCGCAGATCGCGCTCTCGTACATCCGTGCCCACGCGGCCGACCTGGGCGTTGACCAGGCAGCGGCCGAGAAGAGCTTCCACGTGCACGTGCCCGCCGGCGCTGTCCCCAAGGACGGCCCGTCCGCCGGAATCGCCATGACGACGGCGATGGTGAGCCTGCTCACCGGCCGGCCGATGCGCAGCACGGTAGCCATGACCGGCGAGGTGACCCTGCAGGGGTTGGTCCTGCCGATCGGCGGTGTCAAGCAGAAGGTGCTCGCCGCCCACCGCATGGGACTGACCGAGGTGATCCTTCCCAAGCGCAACGAGAAGGACATCGACGATGTGCCGGAGAGCGTGCGCAATGAGATGACGATTCACTTCGTGAGCCGCGTCGAGCAGGCTGTCAACGTGGCGCTCGAGGCCCGGAGTGGCGCTCTCGCGGCGGCGTAAGCGGGAACACCCCCACGCCGACACGGTTGGTGACGGCGTGGGGGCGGGCAGCCACGCTCCGGAACACCGGCATCGATGAGCTCGTGGTGCGCTGACCCGACCGCCGCGGACGCGCAGCGGAGACGGTTCCTTTTGTGTCTGTAACGAGTCGCCATCGGCCACTTCGGTGCGCCACACTCAGCCGATGAGAGGGCGGTTGCCGTTGCTGGTGGCCGTGCTTCTCATCGCGGGCTCGGGCGCCGTGCCATCCGCCGTCGCGGCGGGCGCGTACGAGGCTGCGAGCGCCTCGACCACGGTGACCTATTGCAGTGATGGCGGACAGGCGCAGACGCTCGACATGTACGAGCCACTCGGAGGCGCGGCACTTCACCCGCTGCTCCTCGTCGTCCATGGCGGCTATTGGTCGGTTGGGGACTCCGCCGTGTCGCAGCAGAGCCAGTTCACCCAGGCCGTGATGAGCGGCGCCGTCGCAGCCGGCTTTGCCGTCGCGTCGATCAACTACCGGCTCGCACCGGCCAACCGCTGGCCCGCCCAGATCATCGACACCAGGTGCGCTGTCCGCTACCTGCGCGCCACGGCGACACGGTGGCACATCGATCCGCACGAGTTCGCCGCTCTCGGCGACAGTGCCGGTGGGCAGCTGGTCAGCCTCGACGCGCTCTCGGCCCAGCGGGAGCAGCAGTGGGACAGCGCCCAGTACGCGGGACAGTCCACCGCCCTGCAGGCGGTCGTCGACTGCTGGGGGATCGTCGACCTGACCGCCCCCGGCTGGAGCCGGCTCGGCCGGGGCCTCAGCACGAATGCGTTCCGTGTGCCGCTCGGCTCGCCGTCCGCGGTGCTCCGCTCGGCATCGCCGGTCAGCCACGTCGGCCCGGGAGCGCCGCCGTTCCTGATCATCCACGGGCTCAGCGACACGCTGGTGCCACCGCGACAGTCCACCGAGCTGCGCACTCTGCTCCGCGCAGCGGGGGACGCGGCCACGCTCGTCGAGGTCGCGAATGCAGGGCACGGACTGGCGACAACCGCTGTCCCGATGGTCCCCGCGCTGAGCGACCTGGCGGGGCAGACCGTCTCCTGGCTCCTCGCCACGCTGCGTTAAGGACGTCGCTCCACATCGGCCGGGTGGAATGATCGGACGATGCGCTTCCTGTTCAGCCCCCCGGACGAGACGGCCGTGGGCTTGCTGACGCTTCCCTGGGCGGCGCCATTGCAGTCCTGGACGGACAGCCGCCTCGTGGAGGTGCGCCAGCGCGGCATCTCACGCCACGTGGTCCGCTCCGTCGCCGAGGGCGGTTGCCTCTATGCGCTCAAGCAGATCAGGATCGAGGTGGCCGCCGCGGTCGACAACCACCCCGCGCTGCTCGCTGTCGAACACCCTCTTCCGGCTCGACGCCGGAGTCCTCGAGGCGTACCTCGTGGATGCCGAGACCAGCGAGGATCATGAGTCGCTCTCAGACGGACAGCGCACCTACGACGTCGAAGTCGCTCGCGAGAACGTCGGTGGCGAGCTCATGGACCTCCGTGCCGGCGACCTGCTCCCCGAGGGGGTGGATCCCATCGAGGTGGCCGACAGCATCCCCTCGCGCTACGGGGCGCTCTGGGACGAGCTGGCCCAGGAAGAGGTGCTGCGCCCCGAGGAGCAGCGCTACCGCGTCGCTGATCGCCTTCGTCGTATCAACGAGCTGGGATTTGACGCTGACGAAGTCGAGCTGATCAGCAGCGGTTCCGGATACCGGCTCCGCGTGCATACCCGGGTCGCCGAGCCTGGCCAGCACAAGCAGCGCCTCTTCATGCGCACCGGGCTCGACGTCCAGGAGAACCAGGCACGCAGACTGCTCAATGACATCGCGAGCTTTCGCGGCTACTTGGAACAGAGGAGTGCTCATCCCGTGCCCGAGAGTGCTGCGGCCAATCGCTGGCTGAGCGAGGTCTACGACCCTGTGGTCAACGCGATTCCTCCACCACTGCGCGGCAGGCTCGCTCCGGCGGAGATCTTCCATGAGATCCTCCTGCACCGCTGGTACCTGTCGGAGACGGCCGGCCACGATGTCGGCGCCAGCGCGGCAGCGCAGTCCTATTACCGCAGCGTTCTTCCAGACGTGCCGGAGCAGTTCACGTCCGGCGACGTGGCGTCCGCCACCGAGCGTCGCATTGCGGAGACGTCCGACGCCCGCGACAGCGGCGACGTGGTGTGACGATGGACGCCGTCGCTGTCGCTGAGCGCTGGCGACGCACGTGGCAGGACGCGTGGCCACGTCATGACATTGAGGCGATCGCTGCTCTATATGCGCCCGAAGCCACGTATCGTGCACTCGCCTTTCGAGCACCCCACACGGGCATCGACGGCGTGCGTCGCTACCTGCATGAGACGTTCGACTCCGAGAGCGACGTGGTGTGTCGGTTCGGCGAGCCGGTGGTCGGCGGCGGTCGCGCCGCCGTGGAGTGGTGGGCATCATGGATCGAGAATGGGCATCCGCAGACGCTTGCAGGGACAACGATGCTTGCCTTCAACGACCATGGCCTGGTCGTGGATCACCGCGACTACTGGAACGAGGAAGGGGAGCGCGTCGCGCACTATCCGAGCTGGTGAGTCCTCACCGCACCCTGCACGCCAGCCGCGTGGACCAGCGACCAATGGACGCACTCATCGAGGGCATCCGTGCTTCAGGCGCGGACCCGGTCGAAGTTCCCACGGCGCTGCTTCCCGTCTCCGGAAGCATCGGCGACAGCGGTGCGGGTCAGCGCGGCAGGACAGCAACCGCTCCGAGGCGCGATCAGCGCTCGATTGTCCCGGCCTTCCTGTCGCGACGCTTCGTGCGAATGCCCAACACCAGCGAGAGGAGCCCCAGGGTCACGAGCGATCCGCTACCCAATGCGTTCGTTCGCAGGTGGGCTCCCGTGTCCGGCGGGGACGTTGGGTCGCCGTTCCAGGTGTTGGCGGCCGCCAACACCTGGAACGCAACGGTTGCCGGCGCCGAGGTGAGCCCGGATGCGTCGGTCACCGAGTACAGGAAGTCGACCGCGCCGCCTGACCATGCCGCCAACGTGAACGTGAGGCTACAGGCGCCCGGATTCAACGTCGCTGTGCCCTCGGAAGGCTGAGGGTTGTTCACGAGGGCGCAGGTGAACGGACCTGTCCCGGCCGGTGCGGGTAGCGCGATGGTCACCGGGCCCGAGCCATCCTTCATCGTCATCGACACCGGCCTTGCCACCGGGTGGACCCGTACCGTGGCCGTCGCCGGCGCACTGGCCGTGCCGCGGTGATCGGTGGCGACGAACGTGTACGTCACCCGGCCGGAAACTCCCGCGGCCGGAGTGAAGACCATCACGCCGGTGGTCGGGTCAATCGTCGCGGTTCCCGTGGCCGGCGCTGCTCCCAGTGACCATGTGAAGGGCCCCGAACCCGACGGCGAACCCGGGACCAGGCTCACAGCGGTGTTTAGTTGTGTGGTCGCGCTGACGCCGCCCAGCGTGGGCGGACCCGTCCGAACCACGGTGATGCTCTCCGTGGCCAGGTTGCTGTCAAGTGAGCTGCCGTCCCGGGTCCTGAACGTGAAGCTGTCCGGTCCGCTGAAGCCAAGCGCCGGTGTGTAGCTGAAGCTGCCGTTGGCATTGAGTGTCAGCGATCCGCTGCCGGTGGTGGAGACCACACTGTCGACAAATGGTCCGGTTCCCACCGGCGGCGGCACATTCGCCGCAAGGGTGGCTGGATACACAGCCGGCCCCGCGGTGCCATTGGGCTGGCTGGGCGTCACGGCGACGACGACCGGCGCCGGCGCCGACGTCTGCCCGTACGCGTCGGTCGCGGTGTACTGCAGGCTGTCGTACCCCGACACGTTGGCGTTGGGCGTGTAGGTGATGACTCCCGCCGGCGACATCGTCGCGACGCCCCGAGCCGCGGGAGTGGAGATCTGGTACGCCAGCGGCACTGTGCCCGTCGCTGCAGCCGGAGTGATGCTGACCGCCGTGTTGGCCGGGGTGGTGCCCGACGCGGGCGCGACGCCCGGGCCGGTCGGCTTGTTCACAGTGAAGTCGATGGTGCCCGCCGCACTGGTCAGACCATTGGTGTCGGTCACGGTGTACAGGAAGGTCACGGCCCCGCTGAATCCGACCACCGGTGTGAACGCGACCTGGCCGGTGGTGCTGTCTTCGGCGGTGCTTCCCTGTCCAGCGGGCGGTAGGCTCCCGGGCACCAGGTTGTAGGTGAAAGGACCGCTTCCGGTCGGCGTCGCCGGTGTGGCGAGAACCGCGTTCGGCCCCGTCGAGGAACCGGTGACGGGGCTGGCCGCGATCGGGTGCACCGCGATCGTCACTGTCGCCGGCGCGCTGGTCGTGCCGTAGCTGTCTGTCGTCGTGTACGTGAAGGCGTCAGGACCGGAATATGGCGCCGTGCTCGTGTAGTGCAGGACGTTTCCCCCGCTGAGCGACGTCGTGCCATGGCTCGCCAACCCGACGATCGCGTACGCGAAGGGCCCGACCCCAGAACTTGCCAACGCGGTCATCGAGGTTGAACCCCCTGTCACCGTGCTGGTGGCGAGCGCGCTGGCCACAGGTGCTGTTGGGGGGGTGACCGTCACCTGGACCTGGGCCGGCAGGCTGGTGGTCGGGCCGGCTCCCGTCGCGGTGTACGAAAACTGCGCCAGCCCGGTGAACCCCAGCGTGGGGGTGAACGTGATCGCCCCGTCCACGGGGTTCACGGTAGCCGAGCCCTGGGCCATCGGCGGCTGCGTGAGGGTGTCCGTGAACGGCCCGGTGCCGTCCACGACGCCCGCGACGAGCGTCACCGGCTGCGGACCCACAGTGGAGCCCGAACGATCAGGCGCCACCGGGCGGAAGTTCAGGGTCACGGTCGCTGGCGAGCTGCTCGACCCGTACGGATCGGTCACGCGGTAGGTGAAGGTGACAATCCCGCTGGTACCGGAAGCGGGGGTGAAAGCCAGGTGCCCGCCCGGCTGGAGGGCCAGGAATCCAGACGGCGGCGGCGATCCCACCGCGTAGGTGAAGGACCCGGTACCCGAGGTCGGGGCAGGCAGTTGAGCGCTGACGGTGGTGTCGGCATCCTGGGTACTGCCGAAAGTCACGGCCACGGGTGCTGGAGGGGCTGTGACGGTGACCGTGACCGACTTGGCCGTCGAGCTCGTCCCCGCAACGCCGTCAGAGACGGTGTACGCGAAGCTGAACGTTCCCGAGTAGCCTGCGTTCGCAGTGAACGTCACCTGGCCGGTGGCGATGTCCATCGACAGCGAGCCGTTGGTCTGCGGTGGCGAAGCGATCCAGGTGAAGGGCCCGGTGCCGGCCGGATTCGGTGCGGTCAGGGTCAGCGTGGACACTCCCACTGTCGTTCCCGAGAAGTTCGCGGCAACGGGCCGCACCGTCACGCGGATCTGGGCGGGCGCGGAGGCCTGGCCGTATTGGTCGAGGGTCTGGTAGGTCGACGTGTAGATGCCGCTGGTGTTGGCGGGCGGCGTGAAGTTCACCTCCCCGGCATTTGAGATGGTCTCGGTTCCGGCCGACGGTGACGTCGCGATGCTGTATGTGAAGGGCGCTGCACCGGTGGGAGCAGGCACCCCCTGTGTGAACGAGGTGTTGGCGTCGATGGTCCCTGACACGGGCGCAACGGTGGGGTTCTCCGGTTTGTTCACCGTGAGATCGATGGTGGCCGTCGCCGACTGCGCCGATCCTGCATCGGTCACGTGGTAGGTGAATGTCGGTACTGCTCCACTAAACCCCGATGCGGGCATGAACTTCACCTGCTCGGGCGACCCTGCAACGAACTGCACCGTCCCCTCGGTGGCGGCGTTGGGCGTCGACGCGAAGGTGTACGTGAAAGGTCCGGTTCCCACGGGCGCGGCGACGGTCGCGTAGACCGGTGCTGGTCCTGTCCCCGATCCCACAACGGGTGAGATGGTCGGCCTCACCGTCACCGGCACCTGGACTGTCGCCGACACCGTTCCGCTGGCGTCATCGATCCACAATGGGATGGTCGTGGTCCCCGACGCCCCAACGACCGGGGTGACCGTGATGTTCCCAAAGGTATCCATGGCGGCTGACGTCACCAGCGCGGGATTCGCAACCGCGCCGACGTGCCAGGTGAACGGCGCGGTGCCGTTTGCACCTTGCGCCACTGTTGCCGGCACGTTGACGGTGGTGGTGATCGCATTCGGGACCGCCTGCGGGGTGACCTGCAAGGTCTGGTTCGTCGTGGGTGATCCGCCATCCGCCGAGCTCACCGCCGCGGTCAGTAGCACGTTCTGCTGTGAATACGTGGCAATCGGGGAGAACCGCAGATGTGCGGTCACAGACTGGCCGGGCGCGAATCCATACCCTGTCGGCGAGTAGATGCACGAGAGGTTCGTCGCCGTGGTTGCCGCGCAACTCATGTTGGGGTCGGAGACGCTGGTGCTGGTGTAGCCCAGCCCGGCCGGCACCGGGACGGTGAGTGTGAACGGCTGTGCTTCGAAGTTGGCAGTGGCGCTGTTGGTGATCGTGTAGGCGGCGTCCCCGGAGGCGCCTCCGCCTGACGGGAAGGTGCCACCGTTGTTCACTGTGTTCGACAACGAGAGCACCGGGTAGACCGGGTTGATTGTGGCCGCCGTGACGTTCCCGATCTCGTGAATGTCGGTGCTGCCCCCGGTGGAGGCGGTCCACCCGAACTTCACCGTTGGGCTCATGGCCGGTTCGGTTGCCTGCAACACCTGCGTCCCGTCAATGCTGACCGTCACCTTGGGAGCCAGGTCGGTCGAGGGGTCGACCACGATGTGCACCCGGCGGGACACGTTGTTGAGGCCCCCGTTGGTGCGGGCGGTGGCGCTGTCCACGTGCAGCGGCCTCGGCGCCACCGCCCCGGCCAGGTAACAGTAGTTGACCTTGTCGGCGTTCCCCGGACCGCGCAGGACCACCGCATTCGGCACGAATGTCGGCGTCCGTTCGGGACAGTTGCCGCCGCCGTTCAAGGGGCTGTTCTCGAAGTTGGAGAAGTTGCCGTAGGCGTCCAGGCCCACCCCGAAGAGCGCGTGCGCCACCCCGATCCCGTTGCCGATCCCATGGTTGCCGCCCGCGTACCCGAGGTAGCCCCCCGAAACTCCCGGGGCGAGGAGTTGGTACTGGCCGTCCGTCAGGAAGAACGCGATCCCGTCGGCACCGGTGCCGTTGTACTGATAAGAGTCGAAGCTGATGTCCAACCCCGCGTTGTTCGGCAGAGGTGAGTTGTAGAAGACGTATCCGCTCTGCGAACCCCCGTTGCCTGTGATACGCAGCGCTCCACCGCCGGCGGCGTCCGTCGTCCCCGAGCAGCTCTTGATCGGCGCGAGGGTGGTGTTCCCGCTCGCAGTCAAGCATGGCGTGAAGCCGCTGCCGCCAAGTATCCAATGGGAGTCCGGCACAGAATTGTTGGAGAAGGACTCGATGAAGATGGGCGTGCCCACCGCCTGGGCGCGGGTGCCACCGAACGCGGCCACGCCCATGATCGACACGCTCACTCCGAGCAGGAGGGTCACCGCACGGTGACCCGGACGTGCAAACACGACGACTCCGAATGAAACGGTCTGATCGCTACTGGCCCGCGGCGGCCCAGGTCCCTCCGGCGACGGCGGCGCCTCATTCGAGGCCCCGCAATAATCGCCTGCCGCCGGCCGGAATGGGTCTCGCGACTGCATCGCAGCCGTTACAAAGTGAGCAAAGGGATCGCAGCCGTCACGATCGGTGTGCCGACGTCCACGTCGTGCGGTCGTCGCTCGGTCCACGATCGTCGGAAGATGCGCGGTGCTCGGTTGCCAGCGATCCTCAGTCGCGGCGCACTACCATGACGCCGTACTTGACAGCACTCAACGGGGGCGGCGGTCTCGCCGGCCGGGCATGAGCGACGACACCGCCGATGTCGTGGTCATCGGTGCCGGCCACAACAGCCTCATCGGCGCCGCATACCTGGCCGCTGCGGGCCTCGACGTCGTCGTGCTCGAGGAGCAGGCGCAGGTCGGGGGCAACACCATCACCGAGGAGTTGACGCTGCCGGGTTTCCGGCACGACTCGTGCTCCAGCGCGCACGTCCTCATCCAGAGCAACCCGTTGGTGAAGGACGACGAGCTGGGCCTTGCGGCACTGGGGCTGCGCTACGTCCACACCGACCCGGCCGTGGTATTGCCACTGCCCGGCGGCGATGCGACGGTCATGTCTCGCGACCGTGAGGCCACAGCAGCGGAGTTGGGCCGCTGGTCGAAGGAAGACGGCGCGGCCTACCTCCGCGTCCTCGCCGAGTGGGAGGGCGGCCTCGCGGCCTCACACGGCGCCTGGAACGCGGGCCGCCTCGACCCGGCGACCTCCCCCGCCGATGCGGACTACGCGGTTCTGCGGCGGCGAAGCGCGACCGATGTCATCGCGGAGCGGTTCACGCACCGGCGCTCACGCGACCTGATGACCTGGCTGTCGTTCGCCACCATCACCGACCCGCGCACGCCGGGCACCGGCATCCTCCCCTTCTCCATCACTGCCGGCCGCGCTCAGTTCGGCTGGGCGACGCCCATGGGTGGCTCCGGCGCCCTCCCCGACGCGCTCGTGGCGTCGATCACCTCGCACGGCGGTCGGGTCCTCACCGGACGAGCAGTCGAGCGGATCATCGTCGAGAACGGCCGCGCCGCCGCGGTCGTCACCGACGACGGCGAGCGCTGGCCGGCGTCGCGGGCGGTGCTGTCATCGGCACACATCACCCACGTCGCGGGCATGCTCGAGGGGGTGGAGATTCCAGTGGACCTTCGCAGCGCCGCGAGCAGCTGGCGGCCCGGGCTGACTCTCTTCGCCGTGCACCTCGCCACGGACGCGAGCCTCGCCTACGACACGGCCAACGGCCCACTCGCGTCGGTTGCCGGCGGCATCGGATCCGCCCAGGGCCTGGCCGCCCAACTCGACGCCCTGGCGCGAGGCGAGACCGACGCGCGCGACCCGTGGGTACTCATCGTCTGCTCCACCATCGTTGATCCCGACCGCGCGCCCGATGGGATGGGCGTCGTGAAGCTGCTCACCATTGCCCCCCGCCACCTTGCCCGCGGCGGCGATTGGGAAGCGGAGCGCGACCGCTACGCCGCGCAGCTGGTCGATCGCACTGCGGAGGTGGTGCCCGGGCTGGGCGGCTCGCACGTGCTGGCGGTGCGCGGCGAGGCGCCACCCGACCTCGAGGCGCGCAATCGCCACAACGTGGGCGGCTCCTGCCATGGCGGTGAGTTCGTCACCGCCGCGGGCGAGGTGTTGGTCGGCTGGCCGGCGTACCGGCTGCTTGACGGGCTGTACCAGACAGGCGCGACCGCCCATCCCGGTGGGTCAGTCTCCGGCCGTAGCGGGCGCAACGCCGCACGCGCTGTGCTCACCGACCTCGGCATCGACCCCGCCACCGTGATGGGACCGGCCGGTTAGCGGGCTGGCGCGACGCCCTCTGGGAGCCGCTGCCACACGTCAACGATCTCGACGTCGCGGCGCGGCGGCTCGTTCTGGGGCACACCACCGTGCGCCGCGAAGGCCCTCTGAAGCACCGGGTGGACGCGCTCCTCGAGGAAGCGATCACAGAGTTCGCGCGATTCCCAGACGTCCGTGTAGCGCAGACCATCGTCGTGCCTGGTCACAACGTGGACGATCAAGCCCTCCGGCGGCTCCGTCCCGAGGCCCTCGCGGATTCGCGCGTAGATCTCCGGGGTGATCGGAAGGTCCTGGATGAATCCGTGCATGGCCTGCTCCTCAAATCTGCCCGAGTGGTACTTTAGTGAATAGGGCGATGATAGGATGAAACTATGTCGTCGGTCAAGCCGCGCCGCGCCTACACCTCGGCGCTGAGACAGGAGCAGGCTCGTCAGACGCGGCTGCGCATCCTCGAAGCAGCCGAGCAGTGCTTTGGGAGCCGCGGCTACGCCAGGGCCACGATGGAGATCATCGCCGCGGAGGCAAACGTGGCGGTGGACACAGTGTTCGCGGCGTTTGGGAACAAGCGTGGCGTTCTCCAGGCGCTGATGGACGTGCGCGCAGGCGGAGATCAGCAGCCCGTCGACATGCTCTCCCGGCCAGGTCCGCAAGCAGTCCGGCGTGAGTCGGATCAACGCGCGCAGATTGCCATGTTCGCTGCGGGCATCAGCGCCAGTATCGAGCGCACCCGTCCGGCGGCCGACATCATGAGCAGCGCGGCGGCCGTCGACTCAACCATCGCCCACCTGCGAGGACGGTTCCAGGAGCAGCGCTATCGAAACCAGCAGGTGGTGGCCGGCTGGGTGGCAGCCAATGGCCCTCTTCACGACGGCGTCACCCTCGACGAAGCCGCGGCGATCATCTGGACGTTGACTAGCCCAGACGTCCATCGCCTGCTCCGGACGGAGCGCCACTGGTCACCCGAGCGCTTCACGCAGTGGCTGGCGGACACCCTCACCCTGACACTGCTCCCCTGAGGCCGTTGGAGCCCGCATCGCGGCTCCCGGCAAAGGGAAACGGGCCGTCGGCTTGCGCCGACGGCCCGCCGC